>JAEEGG010004928.1_pt1 | contig 32175 bp, 24 predicted proteins | sample 9134161 | NCBI WGS metagenome assembly JAEEGG01 (sample SAMN16246543, study PRJNA631951) | gut metagenome | biome: gut microbiome; feature: rumen; material: CR-attached | host: Bos | place: Iran: Karaj | collected 2018-10 | reverse complement strand
ATGTCGCAGGCGGCGGCCACCTCCGGGTCGTGGGTGACGATGATGACGCAGTAGCCCCTGTCCGTCACCTGCTTTCGCAGTAGCGCCATGATGGCCGCCGTGTTCTCATCGTCCAGGTTTCCCGTTGGTTCGTCCGCCAGGATCACCTTCGCCCCGCTGGCGAGGCTCCGGGCGATGCCCACCCGCTGCTGCTCCCCGCCGGAGAGGTTCCCCGGAAAGCGCTTGTGCAGGGTGTCCGGCAGGCCTACGCTCAGCAGGAGGGCGTCCGCCCGCTCCGCAGCTTCCGCCGTGGGCGCGCCCTGCATCTCCATGGGCAGGCACACGTTTTCCCGCGCCGTCAGCAGGGGCAGCAGCTGGTAGGCCTGGAAGACAAAGGCGATCTTCTCCCGCCGGTAGGCGTCCAGGTCCATGTCGGCCAAAGACTCCCCCTCGCAGACGATCCCCCCTTCCGTGGGGGTCTCCATCCCCGCCAGAAGGCTCAGGAGGGTAGACTTGCCGCTGCCGCTGGGGCCGGTGATGGCGTACATCTTCCCGGCTTCGAATTCGGCGCTGACCTGGCGCAGCACGGCCTTCTGCCCGCCGGGATAGGTGTAGCTCAGGTTGTCGATGGAAAGGATGGACATGGATGGTACCTCCTTATATTCGTCAGTAACGGCGGCGGCGTTTCCCCACCTTCCCCTGGGGATCGGTGCACGCGAGGGGCAGCAGGCGCGTCCCAGCGTTGGGGCCCTCGCGCCCGGAATGGGGACCCGCCGCGAAGCGGTGGGCGTGCGGTGAAGGTGGCAGACGCCGTCCCCCGCAAGGCGGCTGACGGTTGAGGGACTCCCCGCCGCAGCGGACATTACACGGATGACGGGGAAAGCGTATCATTCCTTTACCTGCAGGAGCCGCATGGGGCTCTTTTGCAGGATGGAGGCGGAGATGGCGGCGCTGGCCCCCACGCAGAGGGCGAAGTGGGCGGCCACATACACCAGCGGCACGGCGATCACCCCCAGGAAACCGCTGCCGTTCACCGCAAAGAGGGCCAGCAGGGCCAGGACCAATCCGGCGAGACACAGGGCCGCCTGTTCCAGGGTCAGCCGCCGGATCGTCAGCTTCTTCGACCAGCCCAAGGCGCGGAGGATGGCCGCCTCCTTCTGCTCCTGGAGGATCATCAGCACCGGCAGCAGGGTCCCCAAAATGAGGGCCGCCGCCACGGTGAGGGGATAGAGGGTCTCAATGAGCCGGTACACCCGGTAAATGCGGTCCGCGTCGGAAGTGTCCATGCTGAACACGGGAGGCTTTTTGACCGTGTACTGTATTTCCGCCGCCATCTGCCGGACCCGGTCCGCATCGTGATAGTCGTTGAGGGTAAAGACGGCGCTGTCCAGATAGAGCACATAGCCCAGGCAGCTGTAATACTGGAAGGCTTCGGCGGGGGCATAGACGACATAGTCTGTATCCTCCGTCTCCACCTGTCCCACGACGGTATAGAAATTGCGGTAGCGGTCCCGCAGGGCCAGCATCTCCTCCCAGGTCCTGGCGACGACCTCCGGGTGGCCGGTGACCAGATGGCTGATACAGGCCGCCTCGTCGACGCGCACCTTATCCCCCAATTTCACCCCCAATTCTTCCATGACCGGGGCGGGAAGGATGCAGATCATTTCGCAGGCATCGTCGGCCCTCTCCGCATCCCAGCCCTCCAGCCAGGACACGGGCGCGGTGATTTCAAGCTCCAGCCGGTTGGTGAACACGACCCGGGCGGGAGAGAACTCCAGCTCCGCCTCCGATTCCTGATACAGCTTCCGGCAGACAGGATCATGGAGAAGGCCGGATTTCATCAGGGTTTTTGCTTTGTTGTAGGTGAGGCCGTCGTAGAAGCAGGCGTTCACCTGTACCGTAGCCGCCAGCTCGGCGTAGCGGCTGCGCATTACCGTCAGCTGCCCCACAGCCCCCACCAGCAGGGCCGCCAGCAGGAGGGCCAGCAGGGTCTTTGCCCCGGCCCGTCGGATATGCCGCAGGACATAGCGCCGCAGGAAGCCCTTGATGGGCTTTCCCGTGGCGGTGACGGGAACGGCCAGCACCGCAGCGGCATGGGCCATCGCCTCCTGGCTGATCTCCGCAGCGGCTTCGGCGGTTTTTTCCTTCCGGCGCTCGCTGTCCTGAAGGAGCTGGAGAGGGCTGCGTTTCCCCAGGCCCCGGAGATAGAGGAGGGAAAGCAGAGCCGTTATCGCCAGGATGCCCAGCGTCCCCAGGAGATAGACCGTGAAATGGGCCTGAGGCATGGCCTCCAATCCCGCTTCGGCGAATTCGGCAGCGCTGCGCGCTGCCGCCGCGTCGGACCGCAGCCATGCACCGCTCAGTCCCATGAAGGCGGAGAGGACCGCCAGAGCCATGAGGGGCAGCCAAAGGGCCCGAGCCGCCGCCCGCCGGGGCGTACCCAGAGCGCGGAGGACAGCGTATTCCTTCCGCCGCCGATGCAGAAACAGATAGAGGGTCAGCCCCACCGACAGCACAGAGGCGGCGGTGAAGATCAGGAGCTTCAGCAGCGTCAGGTTCCGGGTTTCGCCCATTTTCTCCGCCACGATGGGCCAGTTCGCGTCGTTCCAGGAATAGCTCAGCCCCATTTCCTCCACAAGGGGCAGACTTTCCTCCGCGAAAGCGCCGATGTTAGCCGCATCCCGCACAACAAAACTCACCTCCGCCGGACGGAATAGATGATTTTTCGTGTCGCTGCTCGCCGGAAGGAATGCGGTGGGAACGAAGATCGCGTTGTCCGAATAAGCCCAATAGGGGTCCTGCCCCTGCCAGGAGCCGACGGAATAGTACCTATAATATTCGTGGTCCCGCCAGCCCCGGTCAGAGCTGTCGTACCAGACGCCCACGATGGTAAAGCTTTGCTCGATCCACTCGTCGGCGTGCCGGTCCCGGGCGACGGCCACGGCCCCCAAGTAAAGGTATTGCTCCACAAGGACGTTCCCCAGCTTGAGGGTGACGCTGTCCCCCAGCTGCAGGCCGTTGTTGTTCAAAAAGGTTTCGTTCACCACACAGACGTTTTTTCCCGCGTCCTCCGGCCCCAGCAGACGGCCCTGTACCGCCGTGAGCTGCTGCCGCGTGACCCTGCGGATGGAGGCCATATCATCGGTGTAGACCACGTCGAAGGTATGAATGTCGTCGTTTGTCACCTGCATCAGCTGCCGCAGGGGAGCGAAGTCCGCCGTTTCCAGATAGTTTTCCGGGAGATCGGTCACGTCCGTGACGTAGGGCCACCAGCCCCGGAGGCTGTCGTCCCCCAGATAGAACCCATAGGAATCGCTGTCGTTTGCCTTGTTCCGAGGCGCACGGACCACGAAGACATAGCGCCGCCCCTTTTCAAGGGGGCCAACCATATCCTCAGTGATGTCGTAGTCCAGGCTTTGCGCGGTGTAGCCGCTTCCGCCCATAAAAACAAAGCTGCCGTAATCCTCGCTCGTTTCCGAAACCGGGTAGTAGATCAGCCGGACCATGTCACCGAGGAAAGCCAGCTGCTCGTCGATGTATCGCCGATTCCCCGCCAGAAGGGTCACGTCCTTCAGCCTGATCTCCTTCATGCTGTTATACACGGCCATGGCTTCGCTGGGGTAGATCCCCGACACAGTGGCCTCTATAACCAGGCGGTCCGTGTAATTGTACTGTTCGATGGAACAGTCGTTCCGCAGATATTCCTCCGAGACCCCGGCGGTCATATATCGCTTGTCTACGGCGTCGATATAGGGCAGGCTTTCCAGAGCTTCCAGGTCCGCCGCGCTGAGGGCCTCGTGGTGCATGCTTTCATATGTCATCCAACGGTAGCTTTCCCCAAGCTCCGTCAGCAGAAAACGGTTCCATTTCCCTTCGGCGGGCTCGCTCACCGGGCTGCGTTCTACGGTCAGCACGCCCTCCACCGCCGCTTCCGCCTGCTTGATCGCCTCCGTCTGCATGGCGTAGCTGGAGAGATTATCCAGCAGCAGGAAGGCTGCCGCTGCTAGCAGCAGCACGGTCAGGGCCGTTTTGACCGGGCTGCGCAGCAGCGTGCGGAACCAGAGGCCCATGGGCGGGGCCGCCTTGGGCCGGTCTTTTCGGCTGTATTGCAAGCGCAGCAAGATGACCTCCCCTTCCTTCACACGGTAAACCAGCGTCCAGCCCGGCTCCACCCGGCAGGTGCGGGCCTGGGCATTCCCGGCCGCGGCGTCCCGGCTGCCCAGGGGCAGCGGAGCGGAGCGCCGCAGCAGCTCCAGCAGGCTTTTGAGCTTCTTCGGGTCGCAGCCCTTCGCCGCGCCCCGCAGGTAATCCCGCTTGAATCGCGCCGTATAACGGAGAGAAGCCATTTACTTCTCCAAATCCTCCATGAGCTCGTCCACGCTGTCGAAGCTGCCGCTCAGGTCCTTCCCCTGCTCCGCGTCGGAAATGGCCTGCAGGGTCTTCCGGTCCACCCGCCGCACGTCAAAGGGGATGCGCTGCTCCAGCACCGCCCGCTTGAGGAACATCCGGCAGGCGGCGTTGAGGCTCAGGCCCATGTCCGCAAAGAGAGCGTCCGCTTCTTCCTTCAATTCCTTCTCCATCCGCATGGTCACATTGACCGTCGCTGTTTTCATGGGGTCGTCTCCTTGTTTCTTTGATATTCCCATCTTAGCACGCCCGCCGCAATAACGCAAGTATTATATTCTATTTTTATGTGCTTTATTGAGGCAGCTGCAATGATGCACAGCCCCCCGCCGCGGGCAAGAATACAGCCCGGAGAGACTGCATTCACAGTTCCTCCGGGCCGCACATACACACTGCCGCAAGTCAATGTCTCAGTTCACCACGTTCCGGGGCGCCTCTCCCCTGGACACGCGAGTGACGTTATCCCAGATCAGCTCGAAATATCGGCGGAAGGAGCCCGCCGTGATGCCCCCGATGTGGGGGGACAGCACCAGCCGCTCCCGCAGGGCGGGGGGCAGCTGCAGCAGGGGGTTGTCCGCCGTCACAGGCTCGGGGCTCAGGGTGTCCAGCCCCGCGCCCAGGAGCTTCCCGCTCTCGATGGCTTCTCGCAGGGCCTCCTGGTCCACGATCTCCCCCCGGGCGGTGTTGATGAGGATGCTGCCCGGCTTCATCAGGCTCAGGGCGCGCTCTCCGATGATCCCCTCCGTCTCCGGCGCGACGGCCAGATGGACGGAAACAATGTCGCACTCCGACAGCAGCCGGTCGAAGGGCAGGTATTCCCAGGGCACGTCCGGCTTGGGGGTGCGGTTCCAGTAGCTGACGCGGCTGCCGAAGGCGCCGAGCAGCTCCGCCGTCGCTCTGCCGATGGCCCCCATGCCCAGGATGCCCACATGGCAATCCCCCAGCTCGGTGATGCCGCTGCGGAAGCAGCGGCCCTTGGCCTCCGCCTGGCGGGCCTCGAAAACCATGCGGTCGAATTCCTTGAGATTGCGCAGCAGGGCCAGCATCAGCAGCACCGCCTGCTCCGCCACGGCCCCCGCGTTGGCCCCGGCGCAGTTGCACACCGCCACGCCCCGGCTCCGGGCAGAGGCCAGGTCGAACAGGTGGAAGCCCACCCCCTGGGACTGGATCAGCTTCAGGTTGGGGAGCTTTTCGATCAGCCCGGCGCGCACCGGGGTCATGGGGTCCGCCACGATCACCGCCGGGTCGAAGGCGGCGATGGCCGCTTCGTCCGGCTCCTTGTTCCCGAAATGGCGCAGCTCGAATTCCTCCGGCAGCCGCTCCCGGGCGGCATAGCGGCGGAAATTGTCCTCATCCAGCAGAATGGCGATCTTCACGGTCTACTCCTCCGTTCCCCGTATTCTGCCTCTATGATAGCCGCTTTCGCCGGTCTTTGCAATGAGAATCTTCCGCTTTGGGGGAAACGGTAATCGTTGCAATCGGGACACGGGCGTGGTATATTTTCGATAGGTAAACCCCCATAACAAAACCGAAAGGCAAGATCGGGAGGTCCTTATGGCAGACAGACCGCAAGGCCGGGAAAAACACGTTACCGGCACAGGAAATCAGATCAACACCCAGGGCAGCGGGCTCCATACCGGCCCTGTGGGTCATTCCTCCAGTCAGTCCCGCCCCACGGGGCAGGGCCGGCCGGCCGCGCAGCGGCCCGCGGGGCAGTACAGCCGCCCCGCGCAGCAGCAGTCCGGCACCCGGGCTTCCGGCGGCGGCAGTCCCCTGCTGAAGATCATCATCGCGGCGGTGGTGCTTCTCGGCGGCGGCGGCTTCGGCCTCAGCAGCCTTCTGGGCGGCGGCGGAGAGCCGGCGGACACGCCCTCCTCCAGCTACACCCAGCCCTATACCCAGTCCACCCCCGCCGGCCAGGGCGGCTACAGCCAGGGCGGAAGCCAGGGGAATTACGGCGGCCAGAGCTCCCAGGGCGGCATCGGCAGCCTGGGCCAGACCATCAACATCGGCAGCCTGCTGAGCCCCAGCGTGGGCAGCGTCTCCAGCGGCTGGACCGGCAGCACCAACGCCGGCAAGCTGAACACCGGCGTGGACCCGGCAGCCCGTGAGAAGTACACCCAGATCCTGGGCGGCGGGAAGGACACCGTGACCATCATGGTCTATATGTGCGGCTCCGATCTGGAATCCAAGAGCGGCATGGCCACCTCGGACCTGGCAGAGATGGCCGCTGCCAAGCTCAGCGACAAGGTGAACATCATCGTCTACACCGGCGGCGCCACCGCCTGGAAGAACAACGTGGTCAGCAGCCGCGTCAACCAGATCTACAAGGTGGAATCCGGCGGGCTGCGCACCCTCGTCTCCGACGACGGCACGGCGGCCATGACGAACCCGGACACCCTGTCCTCCTTCATCCAATACTGCACCAAAAACTATCCCGCCAACCGCAACGAGCTCATTTTCTGGGACCACGGCGGCGGCTCCATCAGCGGCTACGGCTATGACGAGAAGAACCCCCGCAGCGGCTCCATGGGCCTCAGCAGCATCAGCAAGGCCCTCAAGGCGGGGGGTACGAAATTCGACTTCATCGGCTTCGACGCCTGCCTTATGGGCACGCTGGAGAACGGCCTGACCCTGGCCCCCTACGCCGATTACCTGATCGCCTCCGAGGAGACGGAGCCGGGCATCGGCTGGTATTACACCGACTGGCTCACTTCCCTCTCCGCCAACACCTCCCTGTCCACGCTGGAGATCGGCAAGGCCATCGTGGACGACTTCGTCGCCACCTGCGACCGGAAATGCGCCGGGCAGAAGACCACTCTCAGCGTGGTGGACCTGGCGGAGCTGGAAAAGACCGTACCCGCCAAATTCAAGAATTTCGCCTCCGGCCTCTCCGGCATGCTCCAGAACAGCGAATTCACCGCTGTCACCAACGCCCGCAACGACAGTCGGGAATTCGCCACCTCCAGCAAGGTGGATATGGTGGACCTGGTGGACCTGGCCAATCACCTGGGCACGGCGGAAAGCAAGGCTCTGGCCAGCACCCTTCTCAGCGCCGTGAAATACAACCGCACCTCCTCCAGCATCACCAACGCCTACGGCATCTCCATCTACTTCCCCTACCAGAAGAAGGACCGGGTCGGCAGCGCCGTCAGCGCCTACAACGCCCTGGGGCTGGACAGCGAATACACCCGCTGCATCCAGCAGTTTGCCAGCGTGCAGGGCGCCGGTCAGTCCATCGCCTCCGCGGGCAGCGGCGTGGGCAGTCCGCTGGGCTCCCTCATGGGCGGCGGCAGCGGCAGCATGGTTTCTTCCGACCTGATCTCCGGCCTGCTGGGCAGCTTCCTCGGCGGGGGCGGCTCCTTCGGCCTGGGAGACCGGGACCTGAATACGGACGCCCTCACCGCCTACCTCAAGGAAAACCGCTTCGACCCCGCGGAACTGGTATGGCAGAGCTATAACGGCGCTGCGGTCATGGCCCTCAGCGAAGCGAACTGGAAGATGGTCCACGACCTCAGCCTCAGCGTCTGGCTGGACAACGGCAGCGGCTACATCGACCTGGGCCTGGACAATGTCTTTGACTTCACCGACGAGGGCTACCTCAAGGGCGAATACGACGGCACCTGGCTCGCCATCGACAACCAGCCCGTGGCCTATTACTACGAGGACACGGTGACGGAGGGCGACAGCTATGTGATCACCGGCTGCGTCCCCGTGCTGCTCAACGGCAGCCGGGCGGAGCTGATCCTCATTTTCGACAGCGCCCACCCCTACGGCTTCATCGCCGGGGCCCGCAGCGTTTACACCGACGGGGAGACGGACACCGTCTCCAAGGGCACCGACGGCCTCGTTCCCGGCGAGGACGTGATCCAGTATATCGCCGACTTCTACAGCTACAGCGGCAGCTATCAGGACAGCTATCTCATCTCCGATCCCATCGTCTACACCGGCGAGGAGCAGATCAGCAACGTGTATATCACGGGTTCCGGCACCCCCAACGCCTGCTACCTCTTCACCGACCTCTACAACCAGGAATACTGGACGCCGGTGATCCCGTAAGCTATTCACCGCAGGGAAAACGGGAACGGCCGATCCCGGCCGTTCCCGTTTTGACGATCTTCAGAAAAGGAGGAAACGCCCTTGCGAGCGCCCTTTCAAATCCTTGCCATCCCCTACCGGCGGGAGGGCCGCGAAATCCGCTATTGTGTGTTCCATCGCTCCGACTTCGATCAATGGCAGTTCATTGCGGGCGGCGGCGAGGACGATGAAACGCCACTTGAGGCGGCAAAGCGGGAGATTTTCGAGGAAAGCGGCCTGACCGCCGATGCGATCCTTCCGCTTCGGTCCGTCTGCTCCATTCCCACGGACATTTTTCCCCAAAAGCATACATATCACTGGCCTGCGGACACCTACGTCATCCCGGAATACGCCTTCGGCTTTGCATGCCACGGCGACATTTTGCTCTCCCACGAGCACCTGGAATGCGTCTGGCTGGATTACGCGGAAGCCCGCGGGAAACTCAAATGGGATTCCAACCGGACCGCGTTGTATGAACTGAACTGCCGTCTGACGAACGCAGACGAGGCATGAAGCAGAAATCACGAAAAACCCTTCGCCGCAGAACGCAGCGAAGGGTTTTCTTTCAAAACGACTTACGACCCGTGATGGCCGCAGTCATGGCCGCACTCGTGGCCGCAGCCGCCTTCCGCGTCGTGGGCGGTGCAGTTGGACGAGCTGGTGTAGTTCAGCGTACCCCGCAGGAAGCGCTCCACCGCCGCGTCGCTGGAGCCGCTGACCCCGGCGCAGAGCCGGATGCCCATTTCCTCCAGGGCCTGCTGGGCTCCGGAGCCGATGCCGCCGCAGATGAGCATGTCCGCCCCCGCCTTTTTCAGCACCGCCGCCATGGCCTCATGTCCCGCATTTTTGGGGCGGATGGTCATGCGGTGCACCACTCGGCCGTCCTCCACGTCGTAGAGGCGAAAGAGCTCCGTATGGCCGAAATGCTGGAAGATTTCCCCGTTTTCATACGTTACCGCGATCCTCATTTTACTCCTCCGAAACTCAAATGATGGCGTATTTTTTCTCTCTGGGCTTGTCCTCCGGCGCTTCCGCCGCTTCGCCCAGGGTGATGCCGAACACCGGCGCATATCCCTCCGGCACGCCCAGCTTTTTCAGGAGCGCCGTGCCTTTCTCCCCCTGGAAGGCCATGGTGACGCTGCCGCTGATGCAGGTGCCCAGCCCCAGGCTTTGGGCCGCCAGCACCATATTTTCCCCCAGCAGGCAGGCGTCCATGCTGCCGCGGGAGCCTTCGGCGGTGACGATCAGCACCACCGGCGCGCCGAAGGTGGCGTCAAAGGCCGGGTCCTTCGCCCTCTCCAGCATGACGGGGGGCAGATCGGGCATTGCCAGGACCGCTTCCTTCTGCAGAGCGGAAATCTCCTTCAGCAGCGCCGGGTCCCGAACGGCGGCGACGAACCACTGCTGCAGGTTCATGCCGCTGGGGGCCAGGGTCCCGCATTCCAGGATGGTCTCCAGCTGCTCGTCGGTGACCGGCTTCGCCGTGTATTTGCGGATGCTCCGCCGCTGGGCGATGGCGGCCGTCACGTCATTTCGGATCATGCCGATTCCTCCTTTTTTTCCGGTAATTTTGATGCTATAATAGAAACAGTATAACACAGTTTTCCCGGGATTTCCACCGGTGGAGGTCTGTTCATGGAATTTCTCTTCGCCCCCATGGAGGGGGTCACCGGCTGCGTCTACCGCCGGGTCCACGCCCGCTTCTTTCCCGGCGTCAGCCGGTATTACGCGCCCTTCTTCTCTCCCTCCGGGGACCACCATTTCCCCCTGCGGGGCCTGCGGGATCTGCTGCCGGAGGAGAATCCGGGGGTCAAGCTGGTGCCCCAGCTGCTCACCAACCGGGCGGAGGATTTCATCTGGGCCGCCGCCTCCCTCATGGACCGGGGCTACGGAGAGGTGGACCTGAACCTGGGCTGTCCCTCCGGCACGGTGACTGCCAAGCGGAAGGGGGCGGGCTTCCTGCTCCTGCCCGCGGAGCTGGACGCTTTTCTGGAGCGGGTCTTCGCTTCGCCGGCGCTGCGGGGGCTGGCGATCTCCCTCAAGACGAGGATCGGCTTTGCCGGGGAAGAGGAATGGGAAAGGCTGCTGAGCATCTACCGGCAGTATCCCCTGGCCCGGCTCATCGTCCATCCCCGGCTGCGCAGCGATTACTATACCGGTCCCGTTCATCCCGACGCTTTCGCTGCGGCCCTGGAGGGCAGCCCCTTCCCGGTGGTGTGGAACGGGGACGTCTTCTCCCCCGCCGACCTGGAAGCCCTGAGGGCGCGGTTTCCCTCCGTCGGCAGCGTGATGCTGGGCCGGGGGCTGGCGGCGGAACCGGGTCTGGCAGGGAGGCTGGAGACGGGGGAAGCCTGCCGAAGGGAGACCCTGCGGGATTTTCACGAGGCCGTCAGCGAAGAATACCGCGCCGTCCTCTACGGGGAAACCGCCCTCTGCCACCGCATGAAGGAGCTCTGGTCCTATCTCATCCTGCATTTTGAAGGCGGGGAGAAGCACTTCAAGCGGCTGACCAAGGCAAAGAGCTGGGCGGAATTCCACCTGGCAAGCGAAGCCGTTTTCGCGGAGCTTCCCCTTCTTGCGGACGCGCGAATGCCCGGCCTCAGCGGATATATAAACAACATCAGGAAAGGATGAGCAAATATGGGTTCCAAGTATTCCCACGTCTTCGCCCCCATCCGCATCCGGGGCATCGACTTCAAGAACCGCGTCACTCTGGCCCCCACCACCCCCGTCCTTGCCACGGAGGACGGCATCATCACCCATGAATTCGTGGACTGGTTCCGCATGTTCGCCCGGGGCGGCGCGACGGTCCTCTATCTGGGCAACTGCTCCGTCGACCTGCGGGAAAACCAGGACCAGAACTACCAGCTGGACCTGGGCACTGACCGGGGCACGCTGCCCATGACCTGGTATGCGGACATGGCAAGGCAGTATGGCTGCCACGCCTCCTTTGAGATCAACCACGCCGGGGAGGGCGTGGCCTTCGAGACCTTCGGGCGGCCCAGCTTTTCCTCCTCCTCCTTCATCTCCGAGGACGAGATCATCCGGGCCAGGATGGCGGGCCGGGAGCCCATTGCCTGCCAGGAGATGAGCCGGGAGAAGATCAAAGAGGTGGTGGAGCTGTTCGCCAGGGCCGCCGCGCGGATGAAGCGGGCGGGCATGGATATCGTCATGGTCCACGGCGGCCACGGCAACCTCATCAGTCAGTTCACCAGTCCCAAATTCAACCACCGCACGGACGAATACGGCGGCAGCACGGCCAACCGCGCCCGCTTCGCCATCGAGGTCTGTCAGGCCATCCGCCGCGCCTGCGGGGAGGACTTTGTCATCGAATACCGCTGCTCCGGCGACGAGGAGGACCCGGAGGGCATGCACATCGACGAGACCATCGAGCTGGCGGGCTATCTCAAGCCCTATATCGACATCCTCCATGTCTCCGCCGGTCTCCACACCCTCCCCTTCGGGCCCCACCGTTACTACCGCAACTGGTGCCAGAATTATCTGATGGATCACTGCTTCAACGTGCATTACGCCAGGGACATCAAGCAGGCCCACCCGGACCTGCTGGTGAACACCGTGGGCAGCATCGTGAGCCTGGACTACGCCGAGGAGATCATCGCCAACGGCTGGGCGGATTTCGTCAGCATGTGCCGCCCCCTGATGGCGGATCCGGACATGCCCCGGAAATACGCCGAGGACCGGCCGGAGGACCGGCGGCCCTGCCTGCGCTGCGACGCCTGCGCCAAGCACCTCATGACCCCCAAGCCCACCTTCTGCGCCGTGAACCCCATGAGCGCCATGACCAGCGAGCTCCGGGACGGGGTGGTGCCCAGGGCGCGCAAACGCAAGAAGGTGGCGATCGTGGGCGGCGGACCGGCGGGCATCCAGGCCCTCCAGACGCTGCTGGACCGGGGCCATGAGGTGACGCTCTATGAAAAAAGCGGCGAGCTGGGCGGCCACGTCATCGATGCCGCCGTGCCGCCCTTCAAGAACGACGTGCGGGATTACCTCCGCTGGATGCGGCACACTGCCGGACAGTGCATTGAGAAGGGCGCGAGGATCCTTCTGAACACGGCGGCAACGGCGGACATGCTGACCCTGGAGGGCTACGACGCCCTGGTGCTGGCCCTGGGGGCGGAGCCCATCGTGCCCAGGCTGCCGGGCATCGACGGCCCCAACGTTTTCTGGGCGCCGGATGCGGAAGCGGGCAAGGCTCCCGTGGGGCAGAGGATCGCCGTGATCGGGGGCAGCGCCGTGGGCATGGAGGCCGCGCTGGATTTCTCTCAGCAGGGCAAGGAGGCCTTCGTGGTGGAAATGCTGGAGGCCGGTCCCGCCGGGAGCAAGCTGCATGCCAGCGCCGGGAGCGGCGCGGCGGAGCTGACGCGTCTGTTTACAGAGCGGGGCATCCCCGTGTATTACGGCAAGGCCCTTACGGAGGTAAAGCCCGACGGCATCGTGGTGCGGGACGTCCGCAGCGGCGCGGAGGAGACCCTCCCCTGCGACACGGTGCTGCTGGCGGTGGGCCTGCGGCCGCGGCTGGCGGAGGCGGAAGCCCTGCGCCGCTGCGCCCCGGAAACCTCGGTCTTCCTCGTGGGAGACGGGAAAAAGGCAGCCTCCATCTGCGAGGCGGTGAACGAAGCCTTCCAGGTCTGCCTCCACATCTGAGGTACGGTCTGAAACCGATCGGTATTCATTTCTGTAAGGAACCCCGAAGGAGCGATGAAAGGCCGCTTCTTCGGGGTTCCTTGTTCAATTCGTAGAAACTGCATCCTCTGCTGCTGCCGTTTTTATGCACATGGATTATGACTTTCGTCACACAAAGACCTGCCGATTGTCATTCGATTTCGCCAAATTCATTACCTCTGCTATCTTTTCCCATGAACTTTTCGTCTATATAATGGCTAGCGTAAAGCTTACAGCAACTTTATGGGAAAAGGAAGGAAAGAAAATGAAAAAGATCGCGACCCTGCTTCTCTCGCTGCTTCTTCTGATGGGGCTGATGACCCCGGCGGTCATGGCAGCCGGCGAGATCACCGTTTATGTCAGCGTGGCGGACAACGGCGCCGCCGGCATCGGTGAAAAGACCGGCGAACCCATGGTCGCCGTGCCCGTCACCGTGCCCAAGGGCTCCGTCGTGGACGACGTGCTGCTGGCCCTCCACCTCAAGGAGTGCAACGGCGGCGCCGCCGGCTACAAGAGCACCAAGATGGATATGTACGGCTCGACCACCTACTACATCTCCACCTGGTTCGGCCGCCCCATCGAGTATGCCGACAATGCGAAATCCGTGACCGCCTGGAAGAACCACAACATGAGCACCGGCCTGGGCAGCACCGTGAAGGACGGCGACGTGGTGGACGTGTGCGTCTACACCACCGTCAGTACCCAGAACTTCACCATGAACTACTACGGTCTGGCCTGGATGGACTACTACGAAGTGGATGCGGGCGTGGGTGAGAACTTCACCGTGGGCTGCTGGCGCAGCGCCATGGACATGGCCACCTTCCAGTACAACACGGAGCCCTGCGTCAACATGCCCGTGACCGTCAACGGAATGAATTCCAACTTCAAGGTGCAGTCGGACGGCAGCCTGGCTCTGGCCTTCAGCGAAGCGGGCACCTACTATGTCTGCGTCGGCGGCGATACCGCCTACGGCGCGGCCCTGATGAAGGTGAACGTCACCGCGGGCGGCTCCTTCACGGGCCACGAGATCCCCCCTCCGGGCCGCATGGCCGCCTCCGGGCTGGAGGGTGAGGCCGGCGGCAGCCCCATCACCGTCTATGCCACCATCACCGATTACGGCAGCTATTGCAAGAGTGAAAAGACCGGCGAAAACCTGATCGCCGCGCCCATCACCGTGCCCCAGGGCGCTACCCTGGACGACGTGCTGAACGCCATCAACGCCCAGCATGCCAATGCCGGTGAGGAGGGCTATTCCTCCGCCAGCATGGAAATGGGCGGCGGGGCCATGTACTATGTCACCGGCTGGTTCGGCGCAAGCGTGGACGGCTCCACGGGAGCCACCCGGCTCTTCAACGCCTATGTGGGCACCGACATGACCAGCACCCTGGCCACCCCCGTGAAGGACGGCGACTTCATCTACGCCTCCATTTACGGCCTCGGCGAAGCCGCTCCCGGCAGCTTCGGCTACTCCTATGAATACTACGGCCTCGGATACTTCGACTATCCCACGGCGGAAGCCGGCGTGGGCGACGAAGTGGTCCTCCACCCCTACACGGAAGCCATGGCGGGCATGATGGGCGGCGAATACCGCACCACGCCCCTGACCGACATGGACGTCTTCATCAACGGCGAGAAATCCGACGTCAGGGTGGATTCCACCGGCGAATTGAAGCTCAGCTTCGACAAGGCGGGTGTCTATGACATCCTGGTCGCGGGCGACGTCTCCAAGCCTGCCGCCGCCATGCGCCTGACCGTGTCGGAAGGCGCGGCCTTTGATCCCAATGCGGGCAACGTGGACATCAGCGACGTGCTGCTGGGCAACCTTTCCGCCCCCGGGCGGGGGACCGGCGACCCCGTCACCGTCTATGTCACCGTCACCGACAAGGGCAACTACGCCATGAGCGAAACCACCGGCGAATACATGATCGCCATTCCCGTCAGCGTTCCCGGCGGCAGCACCGTGGACGACGTGCTGCAGAAATTCAACGACATGGAATCCACCGCGGGCGCCATGGGCTACTCCTCCACCAAGATGGACATGTGGGGTTCCACCATGTACACCATCGCCAAGTGGTTCGGCAAAGCCAACAATTCCATGGACGGCAGCGACTACTCCATCACCGCCTGGCGCAACCGCAGCACCACCAGCACCCTGGCCGAAAAGGTCGAGGAGGGCGACCTGATCGACGTCAACATCTACGGCGTCAAGAGCTCCATGAACTGGTCCTACAGCTACTGGGGCCTGGCCTACTTTGACTTCGGCACCGTGAAGGCCGGCGTCAACGATGAGATCGTGCTCACCGCCTACCACTCCATCATGGACGCCCAGTCCTTCCGCTGGAACGACTTCGTCAGCTCCGACCTCACCGTCTTTGTCAACGGGGAAAAATCCAGCTACACCGTGGGCAGCGACGGCAAGCTGAAGATCAAGTTCGACCAGCCCGGCACCTACTATGTGCTGGCCCAGCCCGCCGACGACAGCTACGGCGCCGCCGCCGCCAAGATCATCGTGGAGGAAGGCGCTTCCTTCAAGGACAACGCCCCCCAGACCGTGGTGGACAACGCGCTGGCCCCCGTGACCAAGGTCAACTACGGCCCCATCGCCAAGATCGGCCTCATCGCTCTGGCAGTGGTCATCATCGTCATCGCGGTCCTGCGCGCCGTGAAGAAAGGCAAGAAAAAGGATAAGGAGGAGGAATAAACCATGAGCGAGACCATCACGAAGAAAAAGAACGCCCGCATCGCTTCCGTTGAATTCTGGCGCTTCCTCTTCACCGTTCTCGTATGTCTCTATCACCTGGAGATCTACTACACCAGCGGCAAGCTCTTCCCCTCCGGCACCAGCGCCGTGGAGTTCTTCTTCGTACTGTCCGGTTTCCTCATCGCCCTCAGCGCGGGGCACTGGTTTGAAAAGAACCCCCAGCCCCTGAGTCCCAAAGAGGCGTGCGTCAAGGCCACGCAGTTCGTTTGGAAAAAGGTCAAGGTCATCTTCCCCGTCATCGTCGTCACCCTGATCCTCCATTATGCGATGAACGGCGGCGGCTATTCCCGCTCCAGCACTCTGGAAGCCATCCTCAACTCCGAGTGGGACTTGCTCTTCATGGTGGGCACGCCCTTCGGCTATGCCAACGGCGGCTGCCCCATCGTTCCCCTCTGGTTCCTGACGGCGCTCTTCATCGCGGGTTACGTCTACACCTACATGCTTTACCGCAATTTCCACTTCACTCTGTTCCTTGCCCCCCTGATCGGCGTACTGCTCTACTCCTTCTTCACCCTGAATTCCTCCCTGGTGCTGGATTTCTACGCGAAGATGGGCTTCATGACCGCCGGCACGGTGAAGGCCTTCGCTGAGGTGGCCCTGGGTATCGCAATGTATCATCTCTACGCCCACCTGCGCAAAAAGAAGCTGAGTTCCCTCTGGGAAGTGGTGCTCACCATCCTGATGATCTTCGCCATCTACCGCTACTTCGCCCTGACCATCAAGGTGGGAACCGGGCTGGATAACTTCCGGCGCATCGTCTACATCATGATCATCATCCTGCTCTCCTTCCTGAACAAGGACCTGATCACCTCGGTGCTGAACCATGGCTTCGCCCGGTTCCTGGGGAGCATTTCCATGACCATGTATGTCTGCCACTACACTCTGTGCAACTATTACTTCGCCATCGTCGGCGCGCTCTGGAAGCACAATCCCATGTCCAGCTTCCTGCGGGCCCTGAACGGCAGCGCCGGGACCGGCTTCGGCGGCTACGGCGGCGGCACGATCAATTGGAGCATCCGCATCTGCTACATCCTCTTTGTCATGGTTGTGGCCATCATCCTCCACTTTCTTGTGCAGCTCGTCACCAAGGCTCTCACCCCCAAGCCCAAGGCGGAGCCCCCCGCATCTGAGATTGTCCCCGCGCCTGGCGCGGAGGAATAAATCCCCTTTTCCCTATTTGAAAACCGGGACGCCGTTCTTCGGCGCCCCGGTTTTCAATGCGTCGACACATGGAGCCTCAAAATCAGGCTTTACGGGAGAAGGTTTTTGCGGTATGGTAGAGAAAGGAAATTTCAAATAAGGAGCGGGAACGTGAAAAACATACTGAGAAAGCTTTGGCCGCTGCTGCTGATCCTGGCTCTGATCCTGGGCGGCTGCGCTGCCGCGTCTCCCCAGAGCTGGGAGGATGACAGCGGCGGATACGTCCATTTTGAGACCATCCAGCCCACGGAGTCCCCCCGGGAAACGGCCCGGCCTGCGGCAGAACCGGAACCGACGCCCCAGCCGACAACGGAGTCGGCGCCTGAACCGACGGAAGCGCCCACGCCGGAGCCGACAGCCGAACCCACCCCGGAGCCCACGCCTGAACCCACGCCTGAACCGACCCCGGAGCCCACGCCCGGCCTGCCGAAGGAGGGCAGCTACACCACCAAGGAGGACGTAGCCCTCTACCTTCACCTCTACGGGCATCTGCCGGATAACTTCATCACCAAGAAGGAAGCCCAGGAACTGGGCTGGCGCGGCGGAAGCCTGGAGAAGATCGCCCCCGGCAAGTGCATCGGCGGGGACCGCTTCGGCAACTACGAAGGGCTGCTGCCCAAGGGGAAATCCTATTGGGAATGCGATATCGACACCCTGGGGGCCAAAAGCCGGGGCGCCAAGCGCATCATCTTCTCCAGCGACGGCTGCATCTACTACACGGACGATCATTATGAAAGCTTTACACTGCTGTATGGGGAGGAAAATCCATGAAAACATATGAACTGGACGGCCGCATCTGCCTGGACAAGGAGGACTTCTGTCTGCGTCTCATCGCTCTCCTGCACTTCCCGGACTACTGCGGCCACAATCTGGACGCCCTGTATGACTGCCTCACCACCCTGCCGGAGGGCGCGGAGCTGACGATCACCCACTTTGCCTCCATGGAAAAGCGGCTGGGCAATTGGGGGAAAAAGCTGCGGAAGATGCTGCTGGACGCCGCCGACGGGGAAACCCTGCTGGTCTCTCTGCCGGAAGAAAAGGAGCCCACGGCGGCGGAAGTGAACGACATGGGCCGGACCCTGGAGCAGGAACTGCTGCTGCGCTATTCCCCCATCGCCCTGAAGCTCCTCTGGAAGGAGGAAGACATCCCGGAAGGGACCGTCCGCCCCTGGCCGGCGGAGGGTCGGCGGCTGGCCATGTGCCAGGCCTTCGCCCTGGTGCGGCGGAACAGGAAGGCCTATACCATGCTGAAGGACGACCACTGGTGCGTCTGGCCCCTGGTGGGCTACAAGCTCTGCCCCCTGGAGGACGAGGACTATACGTATATGGGCACCAAGTTCTTCGTGAAGGACCCGCAGCGGGGCGTCCGCTTCCTGCGGGAGGAATACCCCATTCTGAAGGGTCCCGCCCCCATCGGCTTTGCCATCGCGCCCCTGCGCAGTGCCTCCTTCGTGCCCGACGCGGTGACGATCTACTGCAACCCCGCCCAGATCCGCAGCCTGCTCATGGCCGCGAAATTCACCACCGGCAACATGCTGCCCCTGAACCTGGACCCGGTGGATTCCTGCGTCCACTCCACCATCCCCGTGCTCAACGGCAAGGACTTCAACATCACCTTCCCCGACCCCGGCGAATACGAGCGGGGCCTGACGGACGAAAACGAGGTCATGTTCACCCTGCGGGGGGATATGCTGGAGCCTCTGACGGAGAGTATAAAGACCTTCGGGAAGATCGGCTTCGGCTACCAGGGCCTGCAGATGGAAATGGACATGAATTTCCCCAGGCCGGAGTTCTACAACAAGATGTTCGAGAAATGGGGCCTCGCCACCGGCGAGCTGTGGACCCACCGATAACGTCCTTATTCGCCGGAATACGGCGCAGCACCGCCCAGAGGAACGCGCGCCCACCGCTTCGCGGCGGGTCCCCTCGCGCGATGATGCTTGAAGATTCCGGCGAAACGTCCTTTCCAAATCGCACCCGCTTCGCTGGGCTGCGATTTGGGCCTACGGGGACCTCTTATTCGCCGGAATACGGCGCGCATCCGATTTCGGGTGCGTGCCGTTTTTCTTCTTGACAAATCTCCATTATGATATCATAATGATATCAGTTCTCAGGAGGGATCGACTATGCTGCACATCGAACATCTGACCAAGACCTACGGCGACAAGCGGGCGGTGGACGACCTCACCCTCCACATCGCGTCGGGGGAAATCTACGGCTTCATCGGCCACAACGGGGCGGGCAAGACCACCACCCTGAAAAGCATCGCGGGCATCCTGCGCTTTGACAGCGGCGAGATCGTCATCGACGGTCACAGCGTCAGGGAAGCGCCCATCGAATGCAAGAAGCGCATCGCCTATATCCCGGACAATCCCGATCTCTATGATTTCATGACGGGCATCCAGTTTCTGAACTTCATCGCGGATATCTTCGGCCTCAGCGCCGAAGTGCGGGAGGCGAGGATCGCCGAGTACGCCGGGGCTTTCGAGCTGACGGAGGACCTGGCCCAGCCCGTGGCGGCCTACTCCCATGGCATGAAGCAGAAGCTTGCCATGATTGCCGCCTGGCTCCACGAGCCGAAGCTGATCCTCATGGACGAACCCTTCGTGGGGCTGGATCCCAAGGCCTCCCACCTGCTGAAAACCATGATGCGTTCTTTCTGCGACGCCGGCGGGGCCATCTTCTTCTCCACCCACGTGCTGGAGGTGGCGGAAAAGCTCTGCGACAAGGTCGCCATCATCAAAAACGGCCGGCTGGTGAAGGCCGGCACCATGGAGGAAGTCAAGGGCGACGAGAGCCTGGAGTCCGTGTTCCTGGAGCTGGAGGACTGACCATGTGGAAAGCGCTTCTGAAAAAACAGTTTCTGGAGCTCATCAACGTCTATTTTCCCAAGAAGAAGGCGGGGAAAAAGCGCAGCGCCGGCGCTGTCGCGGGCTTTCTGATCCTCTTTATCCTCATTTTCCTCTCTCTGGGCGGTTCCTTCTATGCCGCCGCAACCATGCTGGCCTCCGCCATGCTGCCCATGGGGCTGGGCTGGCTCTATTTTGCCCTGATCGGCTCCCTCTCCGTTTTCCTCGGCGTCTTCGGCGGCGTGTTCAGCACCTATGCCAGCCTCTACCTTGCCAAGGACAACGACCTGCTCCTCAGCCTCCCCATCCCGCCCCGGCGCATCCTCCTGGTCCGGATGACCGCCGTCTACGCGGCGGGACTGGTCTACAGCGCCGTGGCCTGGCTTCCGGCGGTGATCTGCTATCTGCAGTTTGACGCTTCTGTGCCGGCGGCGGTCTTTTCCCTGCTTCTGACCTTCGTCAACGCCTTCCTGGTGCTGGTGCTCTCCTGTCTGCTGGGCTGGGCGGTGGCGGCGGTGAGCAGCCGCCTCAGGCGGAAGAACATCATCACGATGATCCTCTCTCTCGGCTTCCTGGCGGTCTATTTCTTCGCCACCAGCCGCATGAACCGGATGCTGACCGGCCTCACCCAGAACGCCGGCAAGCTTGGAGAAGCGGTGCGCGGCAAGCTGTGGCCCCTGTATCAGCTGGGGCTGGCCGCCTGCGGCAAGGCGCTGCCCATGCTCTGCTGGTGCTGCCTGGTGCTGGCCCTGAGCCTGCTGACCTATTGGCTCCTCTCCCGCAGCTTCATCCGCCTCGCCACCGCCAACCGAGGCGCAAAGAAGGCGGTCTACCATGCCGGGCAGAGCAAGGCCTCCGGACTGGACGCCGCCCTGCTGCGCAAGGAGCTGCGGCGCTTCCTGGGAAGCCCCGTCTACATGCTCAACTGCGGCATCGGCGTCCTCATGATCCTGATCTGCGCCGTGATGCTGCTGATAAAGGCTTCTTCGATCCGGGAGACCCTGGCCTTGCTCCTCCGTTCCGCCCCGCCCCTTGTGAAATCCATTCTGCCCGCCGCGGGCGTCATGGCCGCCTGCGCCCTGTCGGGGCTGGCCCCCATCACCGCTCCCTCCGTTTCCCTGGAGGGCAGAAGCCTGTGGGTGCTGCAAAGCCTGCCGGTCCCCGCCCGTTCGGTGCTGCGGGCCAAGGAAAGGCTCCATCTGCTCCTGGTGGTTCCCCCCATCGTTCTCTGCTGCCTGGCCCTGGCCTTTGTGCTGGAAGCGGACGCCGTCTCCTGCCTGCTCATGCTGGTCTGCGTCACTCTGTTCAGCGCGCTCCTGGCGGACCTGGGGCTGATGATGAATCTGCTGAAGCCCAACTTCACCTGGACAAACGAGAATGTGCCGGTGAAGCAGGGCCTGCCGGTGGTGGTCTGCATCTTCGGCGGCTGGTTCTTGTCCCTCCTCTGCCTGGGCCTCTGCGCCCTCATCAGCAAAGCTCTGGACGCGCGCCTGGGGATGGCGGCGGAGGCGGTCGTGCTGGCGGCGCTTTTGCTGCTTTTGAAACGCTGGCTGAAAACAAAGGGCTGCCGGATCTTCGAGGAACTGTAAAGACGACTGCACCCGCCAAAACGCGCGCTGCGTTTTGGCGGGTGTTTTTATCCGCTCAGATTTTTCCGCTCAGATATAATACGCGCTCCGGAAGTTTTTGAATTCCTCCGGGAAGGGGATCTCCTGCCCGTAGGCCCCGAAGCAGTAGTTTTCCGGCTGCTGCTGGGCATTGGTGCCGAAGGAGCGGCCCACGTCGATCATCCGCTCCAGGTCCATAAGGAAAGCCAGACTGTTGCCCCTGGTTTTCGGTCCGGTGAACTTCTCCAGGTTCTGCTCCGCGAAAGCGAAGACATAGATGCCCTTCTTGATGCGGATATACAGCGCCGGCTCCGTGGGGTCCTTGTAGCCCGCGAAGGAAGCGGCCATGGCCCGTCCTTCCTCGATCTCCGCCGGCGTGGGGGGCTTTTCCGAGCGGGGCATGGTCACGTTGTAATACCGCTCCGTGCGGTAGACGTGGACGATGCGGAAGCTGGGGGAATAGGTCCAGAGGACCGCCCGGCCGACCATATCCGTGGTGTAGCCGTGGCGCTTGTCGTTCAGGGTCCCGTCCGGCCGCAGCACCGCGCCGAAATGGGCCTTGATCTCCACCAGATAGGGGAACTTGGGGTTCATCCCCTGCCGCCCCTCGATGACGGTGACCAGGTCGTTTTCATCGTCCAGGATCAGGGTCAGGCCCAGCCGGGGCGTGACGCCGGCGATCTCCGCGTTGATGAAATAGGTCCGCTCCTCCGCCTTGAGGCAGACATAGCCGTCGGTCCTGGGTTCCTCCCCCGCCTTGCCCCAGGCGACGGTATCCCGCTCGAATCTGAGGACATAGTCGTAGCCGCTGTCCATGCAGACGGTCAGCTCCCGGCCCGCCAGCTCGAAATTCCGGGGCGGGCAATACTGGCTCAGTCCCTCATAGGTGGGCTGGCCGTTGTCCGCCATGACCTTTTTTTCCTCCGCCATAAGCCTCTCCTTTCCTCCGCCGGTCACTTCGCCGGCGGCAATTCCTTCTCCGCCGCTGATCCGCCGGTGAGCCGCGCCAGATAACGCTTCCGCACCGCGGCATATTCCTTGTTGTAGGCTTCGTTCTCTCCCTGGTGCAGGTGCAGGATATAATCGTGCTCCATGGCGGCCACCGCCGCGTCCACGAGGGAAAGGGTATGGACGCCGATATTGGAGCACTGGTCGGAAATGCGCTCCGCATTTACCAGGATATCCTGGAAGATAAAGCCGTCGCTGACGCTGCACTCCCCCGTCCGCAGGCGCGCAAGATGCCGGTTGCGCATGAGGGCCACCAGCTCGTCCACCACTTCCTCCAGGGGCTCGATGTGGAAGGCTTCCTCCCTGTCCGCATCCTGGAAGGACTTCCAGGCCTTATCCAAAATCTCCTCGATGAGCTCCCGCAGGAGCCGCAGCTCCTCCTGGGCCCCGGCGCTGAAGCTCAGATCCCGGCTGTGGAGCTCGGAAGCGCTCTCCGTCAGGTTCACGGCATGGTCGCCGATGCGCTCGAATTCATCCACGCACTTGATATAATAGCTCAGCCGGTCGCTGGCGCGGCCGGAGCCGAGATGGGGCGACAGGCGCACCATATAGTCTCCCGCGTGGTCCGCCAGGGAGTCGATCAGGTCCTCGTCCTCCGTCACCCGGTCGATGGCCGCCTGGTCATATTCCAGCAGCGCGGCAAAGCCCAGGCGCACATTCCCCGCGGCCAGGGAGGCCATTTCCGCCACGATCTTTTTGACGGCGGCCAGGGCCAGCTCCGGGGCTTCGAACAGGTTGTCGTCCAGGGCCTGCAGGTCCAGCTCGTCCCGCCGGGGAGCTTTTTTATCGTCGGGAATGATCTTGCGGCTCAGCTTCTCGAAAACGGTGCACACCGGCAGCAGCAGCGCGGCCCCGCCCAGCTTGAAGACCGTATGGGTGTTGGCGATGCCGCCGGAGGTGATGGGCGCGGTCCAGAAGCTGCCGAAGACCCCCAGCCGGTGGAGGATCGTCACCACGACCAGCACCAGCACGGTCCCGCTGAGGTTGAACAGGATGTGCACGATGCCGGTGCGTTTGGCGTCCGCCCGGGCGCCTACGGAGCAGACGATGGCGGTGGTGACGCAGTCCCCCAGATAGATGCCGATGATGACGCTGTAGACGGAGCTGAAGCTGAGGGCCCCCGTGGTGGACAGCGCCTGGAGGATGCCCACGGCGGCGCTGGAGCTCTGGATGGAAAAGGCCACCGCCATGCCCGCCAGGTAGCCCAGCACCGGCTTGTCCGCCAGGGTCAGGAACAGCCGGCCGAAGGCGGCGGATTCCGAGAGGGGCTTCACCGCCCCCGTCATGTTCACCAGGCCCGTGAAAAGGATGGCGAAGCCCATGACGATGGTGCCCGTCCGCTGGGCGCTGCGGAAGCGGAAGGCCATGATCAGCAGGATGCCCGCGATGGCCGCGATGGGGGCCAGGGTGTCCGGCTTGAAGATGTTCAGCCAGGAGGCCGCCGAAGTATTCAGATCCAGCAGGCGGATGATCTGGCCGGTGACGGTGGTGCCCACGTTGGCGCCGATGATGATGCCCAGGGACTGATGCAGGGAAATGACCCCTGCCGCCACCAGGCCGGAGGTCAGCACGATGGTGGCGGTGGAGCTCTGGATGGCGGCGGTGGCGGCCAGGCCCAGGAAGAACGCCCCCACCGGGCTGGTGGTGAGCTTCTCCATGGCAGCCTTCAGCGCGCCGGAGGAGCCCTGCTCCAGACCGCGGGACATGAGGCGCATGCCATAGAGGAACAGGGCCAGCCCGCCGAAAAGGGAAATGAAATTGAAAACCGTCATGCCGATTCTCCGATTTTGAAAAAATGACCGGAAACACCGGGACATGGACCGGGATTATTTTACCACAACGCCCCGGTTTCAGCAATATTTTTCCTCGGAATGCCCGGTCCGCGCGTTTTTCCTGTGGCGCTTTTCCGCCGGATGGGTTATAATCCTCTCATACCATTACGGGAGGTACCGATCTTGAGAGCAGTCATCACCATCGTGGGCAAGGACGCCGTGGGCATCCTGGCCAAGACCGCCAACGTCTGCGCAGCCCACAACGCCAACATCGTGGACGTGACCCAGACCGTCATGGGGGACATCTTCTCCATGGTCATGCTGGCGGATATCGAAAAAATGGAGAGCACCATCGGCTCTCTGGCCGACGATATCGAGAAGGTGCTGGAGGGGCAGGGCCTGGTGAGCCACGTCATGCACGAGGACATCTTCAACGCCATGCACCGGATCTGAGGGGAAACGCCATGCTGAATATGCAGGATATCATGGAAACCGTGCAGATGATCCAGGACGAATGTCTGGACGTCCGCACCATCACCATGGGCATCAGCCTCGTGGACTGCGCCGACAGCGACCTCGGCAGGGCCTGTGAAAAGGTCTATGAGAAGATCGCGCGCAAGGCGGAAAAGCTGGTGGAGACGGGAGAGGAGATTTCCCGCACCTATGGCATCCCCATCATCAACAAGCGGGTCAGCGTGACCCCCATCGCTTTTCTGGCGGGCGTCTCCGGGGGCGACCCCACCGCCTACGCTCTGGCCCTGGACCGGGCGGCGAAGACCGTGGGGGTCAACTTCATCGGCGGCTACAGCGCCCTGGTGCAGAAGGGCTTTTCCGCCGGGGACGAGGCCCTGATCCGCTCCATCCCCGAAGCCCTGAGCCGGACGGAGCTGATCTGCTCCAGCGTCAACGTGGGCAGCACCAAGGCGGGCATCAACATGGACGCCGTGCTTCAGCTGGGCAGGACCGTCAAGGAAACGGCGGCAGCCACGGCGGACAGGCAGTCCATCGGCTGCGCCAAGCTGGTGGTGCTGTGCAACGCGCCGGAGGACAATCCCTTCATGGCCGGGGCCTTCCACGGCTTCGGGGAGCCGGACTGCGTCATCAACGTGGGCGTCTCCGGCCCCGGCGTGGTGCGGGCGGTGCTCGCCCGCCTGGGGAAGGACGCCCCCATCCAGACCGTGGCGGACACGGTGAAGCGCACCGCCTTCAAGATCACCCGCATGGGCCAGCTGGTGGCGGAAAAGGCCAGCGAGGCCCTGGGGGTCCCCTTCGGCATCATCGACCTGAGCCTTGCCCCTACCCCCGCCGTGGGCGACAGCGTGGCAAGGATCCTGGAGGAAATGGGCCTGGAGACCTGCGGCGGTCCCGGCACCACGGCCTGCCTGGCGCTGCTGAACGACGCGGTGAAGAAGGGCGGCGTCATGGCCTCCGGCCGGGTGGGCGGACTGAGCGGCGCCTTCATCCCCGTTTCGGAGGACGAAGGCATGATGGCCGCCGCCCGCAGCGGCGCCCTCTGCCTGGAAAAGCTGGAGGCCATGACCAGCGTGTGCAGCGTGGGCCTGGATATGATCATCCTGCCGGGGGACACGGAGGCCTCGGTCATTTCCGGCGTCATCGCGGACGAGGCGGCCATCGGCATGGTGAACCAGAAGACGACCGCCGTCCGGGTCATCCCCGCCGTGGGCTACGAAGTCGGCGACGAGCTGAACTTCGGCGGTCTGCTGGGCGGCGGCCCGGTGATGCCCGTGAGCAGGCTCTCCCCCGCCGTATTCGTGGACCGGGGGGGCTACATTCCCGCCCCCATGCAGAGCCTGAAGAATTGATGCGATGAAAAAAGCGGAAAAAACCAACGCCCTCAGGATGCTCGGGCAGCACAAAATCCCCTTCGAAGCCCACGACTACACCTCTTCCGGGGCCGTCAGCGGCGCGGACGTGGCCGCGGCCCTGGGGGAAGACCCGGAACGGGTGTTCAAGACCCTGGTGACCGCGGGCAAGAGCGGGCAGCATTATGTGTTCGTCGTGCCGGTATGCCGGGAGCTGGACCTGAAAAAGGCCGCCGCGGCGGTGAAGGAAAAGAACGTCGCCATGATCCCCCAGAAGGAGCTGCTGCCCCTGACGGGCTATATCCACGGCGGATGCAGCCCCATCGGCATGAAAAAGCTCTTTCCCACGGTGCTGCACCGCAGCGCCGAAGGCCTGGAGACCCTCTGCGTCAGCGGCGGGCGGATCGGCCTGCAGGTGGAGCTGCGTCCGGCGGACCTGGGGAAGCTGGTCCCCTATACCCTGGCGGATATCGTAACGGAGGAATGAAAAGATGTCGGATTATTCTGCCCTCTGCCGGGACCTGGTGTCCCTGGTGGACGGGGTGCCCTACCCCATCGCCAACCTGGCTAACGCCTCCGCCCTGCTCTGGCAGGAGCTGGAGGATCTGAACTGGGCCGGGTTCTACCTTTCCGAGGGGGACAAGCTGGTGCTGGGCCCCTTCCAGGGGAAGCCCGCCTGCATCGAGATTCCCTACGGCAAGGGCGTCTGCGGCACGGCGGCGGAGAAAAAGGAGGCCGTGGTGGTGGAGGACGTGCATGCCTTCCCCGGCCACATCGCCTGCGACAGCGCCTCCCGCTCGGAGATCGTGGTCCCCATGACCCACAACGGCGTGGTCTTCGCGGTGCTGGACCTGGACAGTCCCACGCTGGGGCGCTTCACCCAGGCGGACCGGGCGGGGCTGGAGGTCTTCGTCCGGGTTCTGGAAAAGGCGATCTTTCCGAACTGAATAACGCGTAGGTTTCGACACAGGCGCGGACAGCCTTTCGGTCTGTCCGCGCCTTTTTTGCGTCCGAGGATACCTATGCCCGGTAAAGGCGCTTCTATTGCGCAGCATTAGCACATATTTTTATGTCTTTCCTCTTGCTTTTGCCCGTCGCTTCGTGTATAGTGTGCATCAGGAAGAACAAAAATGAAAGAAAGGCCGGGATCGGTGAAATGAAAACGGTAAACGTGACCCTGCGGATCGACGAGGACCTCAAGGAAAGCGCCGAAGCCCTGTTCGAGGACATCGGGCTGAGCCTGAACGCCGCCTGCCGCATCTTCCTGAAGAAGGCCGTGCAGGAGCAGCGCATCCCCTTTGAGCTGACCCGTCCCGATCGCAAGACCCGGAAGGCCATTTCCGACGCGGAGCGGGATCAGCATGTCAGCGGCGGCTACGACAGCGTGGACGAGCTGATCGAAGCCCTGGACGAATAAGCCGCCCAAATTCGACAGCCGTTACCGGAGAGGAGGAAAGGGATGCATCAGCTTCGCTTTACGGCGCGCTTCCGGCTGGATTACCGGCGGAGCATACGCAGGGGCTGCGATGTGGAAAAGCTCAAGGGCCTGCTGGCGCTGCTGCGCCGGGGCGCACCCCTGCCCCTGGACTGCCGGGACGCCTCCGTAAAAGGGACGGCGGCCCGCGCCTGCCGGGTGGAGCCCGGCTGGGTGCTGATCTATCAGAAGAAGGAAGGGATGGTGACCTTGCTGCGCATGAAGTATATCCCCGGCAAGCGGCCCAAGGCCGCGCCGCCCATGGGGCTTTGGTTCCGCACGCTTTTGCGCAGCCCGGTGAAGACGGCGCTGACGGTGCTTCTGCTGGCCGTCGCGTCCTTCCTGCTGCTGGATAACCTCTCCTCCTATGCCATGCAGACGCAGGCGATCAAGCAGGCGGAGGAATCGGTGGAGGGCGTCCTCACCGTGGAGCGCAGCCCGGTAACGATCCTGGATGTGGCAGATCGTTCCTACTTCCTGCTGACGGACCCCACGAATCCCAGCAAGACTTACAAGGAAAAACACAAGTACGAGAATTATCACCACGAAGCTCTGAGCGAGGCAGAAGTGGAGGCCCTGGAAGCCCTTCCCTATATCGATGCTGTGGATAGACGCTATATGACTGCGGGGGTATCGGAGGACTATCTGAGAATCGGTTTAGGGTCCAACTATTTCGGCTACGAGGACCGCGTCATCTTCGAGGCGACCGTCAACAGCAATCTCCCGAAGGAAAACAGCATGTTCCTCAATATGCCCGGAAATGTTTACGCACTGGATCAGGTGCTGACCTTGAAAGACGTGAACATCCTGGCGGGGAACCGGGAGATCGTGGAGAAGCTGATGAAAACGAAAGGAGGCCGGGCCGACCTGAGCGTGCTGGCCCTGATGGAACAATACATCGGCACGGACGGCAACATCTGGTTCCAGATGGGCAAGGAGCCTGTGTTCTGCCTGGATTATGAGTTGGGTCCGGAGGACGTACAGGCTGTGAAAAAGGACCGGCGTTATCTGATCGTCGCCAGGATGGTTCCCCTGTCCTGGAGCGATACGGTCTTTTATCTCGGGGACGATACCCGGAAGGACTGGTGGCCCTATTTTACGGATATCACCGATCTGCCAGAGAACTACCTGGAATCGGAAGAATTTGCGCCGCTGCGGGAGCTGATGCAGGTGACGGACGACGACGCCCACACCTTTGACGTGGTATATACCGACGATATGGCCTCCATCCGCCGCGTCACGCAGCAGCAGATGAAACCGGTGCAGGGCCGCTTCCTCACACCGGAGGACAGGGAAAGCCCCGTCTGCGTGGTAAGCGAAGCATTTTTGAAGCAAAACGGCCTCAACCTGGGCGACAGCATCACCCTGAAGCTGGGCGACTACCTCATGGAGCAGTACGCTCCCCTCGGCGCGGTGGCAAGCACCCGGGGCCGCTATGCCACGCAGTGGGAGAAGCGGAGTTTCACTATCGTGGGCTCCTTCGAGGACGTCAGCGACAAAAACTGGCTGGATAAGGACCTGTACTGGGCCTATAACGCCAACACGATTTTTGTGCCTGCGACGTTCCTCCCCGCGAGCTGCGACACGGCAAACCATGTCTTCCATCCGGGGGAAATCAGTTTTCTTGTGCGGGACGCGGAAAACATCCCCGGTTTTGTGGAAGAAAGCCTGCCTCTGGTAGAGCAAATGGGTCTGAGCTATGCGTGGAACGACGCGGGCTGGTCCTCCGTGGCGGAAAAGCTGTATCAGAGCCGCCGCCTGGCCCTGATGAAGCTGCTGGTGTTCACCGCCGCCGCTCTGTTGGCTGCGGGTCTTACCTTCTATCTATTCCTGCTCCGTCGGCGGAAGGAATATGCGATCCTTCGGGCTCTCGGCAGTCCTCCCAGGGCGGCAGCCAAGGCCCTGTGGCTGCCTCTTATGGCGCTGGCGGCTTTTGCCGCTGTCCTCGGTCTGGCTGGTGCTTGGCAACGAAGCGGCGCAGCGGCGATCAGAAGCGCAGAGGAATTTGTGGAAGCGGGTCTGGAGGTCATGCCCGCCGTCCATATCGGGGTCTATCTGCTGGGCGTCGCAGGGCTCCTGCTGGTGATCGCTTTGCTGTCGTCCCTCTATCTCCGGGTACTCGGAAAGCGCAGCCCCCTGCGGCTTTTGCAGGATGGGAAGCGACGGAAAGTGAAGAATGACGGGCTTTCCCCCTCGGATATTGGACCGGAGGCCCTGGCAGCCGCAGCGAATATGCAGTCCTATCCAATGTCCGTCACGGGCAAGCCCGTCAAAGGGTTCCTGCGCCGCTACGTCCTCCGCCATATCCGCCGCGCTGGGCTGAAAACCGTACTGACCCTGCTCCTGGCGGCCCTTCTGGTGGGGGCCGTGGGACAGCTCACGTTGCTGCGCAGCCGCTATGCCGAGATGCTGGATCATGTGGAAGTGACTGCGCGTTTCTTCGGCGGTCTTTCCGACACCAAGGCAAAGCGGGCTTTGGAGGATGGCTATGTCCGTGACCCGAAGCTCCAGCATGTCATTGACGAGGCGGAGCTGGAATTTAAGCCGACAAGCATCTGGTTCCTGAATCGTTTTGATTCTTTCATCTCCGACCCCATCACCTGGCTGGACGGTTGGGATGAAGAAAGCGCTTCTGCCGCCTTTGCTCGTGTCTGCGTCCTGCCTGCGCCGGTGATGGAAGAAATGGGTATTTCTTTGGGGGATGAAGTCCGTATCAATGAGCTGGGATGTATCGACATTTTGCAGCAGGCCTACAAGCAATTCTGGCTCAGCGAGGAGGAAAAAGTTGCGCTGCGGGATGAATACCGTTCTTTCTATCGGGTGATCGGCCGCGTGGAGACGGATTTGGACCAGCGCATCGTCTATGCCCCGGCGGAATCGTTCTTCTTCTATCCCAGCTTTGGGTATGTCCTGTATTACGACATGGCAGAGTTTACCTTGAATGACTACCGGGAGGCTGATGTATTCCGCCGTTATGCGGAGGACCTCTGCGCGACCTCGGTGAAAACAGTTTCCTTTGAAATGGACACCTCCGACGCCGACCGCATCTATCGGGTGTACCGCCTCATTGAGACCCTTTACCCGCTTACCGTGGCAGCGGCGCTGATTTTGGGTACGCTTTTGCCGGTGCTGATGATCCTCCAGGAGCAGAAGGAGGCGGCGATCCTCCGGGCCCTGGGCTGGTCGAAAAAGCTGACGATCCGGCGGCTCACCCTGGAACAGGCGATATTGTGCCTTGCCGGGCTCGTGCTTGCTATTATTGCCCTGTTCGCGGTGAACGGCTTGGGCTTCCTGGGGGTGATTCTGGTGCCGATCTTGTATGTGATCGCCCACTTCACCCTCTGCGTGGGAGCGGCGGCGGCTATCTCTGCGTCGATTTTGCAGAAGAGCCCCATGCGCCTGCTGCAGGTGAAGGAATAAGAGAGGACGGATTGCCGTGCCTCCTGCGGAGGCTCGCAATGACGAATCCTGGTAAGCTCAAAGCGACAGATAGAGGTAACCGGCATCCGTGAAAGGTGGTTATCATTGAAACGCTTTTTTATCCAATGCTTGGTATTTGCAGCCATGCTTGCAGTTGTCGTTTCGGCCTGTTCTTCCCAAAACAGGTTTGATGTCAACAAAACCGGCTGTATCACAGGTTTTCGTTGGGGCGAGACCTTTGAAGAAGTAACTGATTATCTTTCCAAGAAGGGCATATCGTACTATGTTTCTGTTTCCGAGCAAAGTCGCAAGGTCCTACGTCTTGATACCGACATTTCGGGCTTTCAGGCAAACATAGACCTCAAGTTCAGCGGCTTGTGGCCGAAAAGCGTCCCTACCGGGCTCTATCTATATGAGATCGGTATGGTATTCAACGAGAATGATGGTGAACAGTTGGTAAATCATCTTAATAGGATTTGGGGCGCAAACAAAACGGATCAACCAATGTATGTTAGCGCATACGGCGAAGAACGAGTGGAATACAGGGAAGCAGGATCTCAAGATGGGGAATTAATATGGAGGTCTGCCGACGCCTTGCTTGATTTGTTCGATGGACCAGCTATTGACGAGTTATTCGGTTTTACACAAGAAGCCCTTGCAGAAAAGAGCAGGCTGAAAAGGCTGTATGATTCGTTCCTTTACAGCGCCACTCTTCACAAACCTGATCAAGGTCGACGTATATTAGAGATACACGGGTATTACTCGGTTATTGCTGAGTTGAAAAGCTAAAGGAATAAAAACCATAAATCGGGGGAAACGACTATGTCTATCCTTTCCATCGAAAATCTCAGCTACACCTATCCCGGCGGGCAGAAGGCCGTGCTGCGCTCTGTGAGCGCCGACTTTGAGGCCGGGAAGATGTACGCCATCACCGGGCCCAGCGGCAGCGGCAAGTCTACCCTCCTAAGCCTCCTGGCGGGGATGGAAACCCCCACGGAGGGGGGCATCGTCTGCGAAGGGGAGTCTTTGGCGGACATGGACCTGGACGCCTACCGGCGGGAGAAGATCGCCTTTGTCTTCCAGGCCTACCAGCTCCTGCCCCTGCTGACTGCCCGGGA
>JAEEGG010004926.1_pt1 | contig 32179 bp, 25 predicted proteins | sample 9134161 | NCBI WGS metagenome assembly JAEEGG01 (sample SAMN16246543, study PRJNA631951) | gut metagenome | biome: gut microbiome; feature: rumen; material: CR-attached | host: Bos | place: Iran: Karaj | collected 2018-10 | reverse complement strand
GGAGTAATACTCCTTCTGAGCCTTCGAACCGTCCCCTGTTAGTTATTTGGCCAATTTCTCCATTTTCTCTTTAATGGCAACAAACCTCTTTTCTTCACGTACCGGATCATATCTTTCCTGCTCCATATAGGGCAAGTAATACCATGCCATATTGTGAGGCAGTCCATCGGATGTACCATAAACATCCTTCTCAAGGTATGAGAGCATATTTTCAAGACTGGTCAAAGTCTCATCTTTTTTCCCTTGAGCAACATAATAAGTTGCCATATACCTGTAAAGCATTGCTATGTTGCGAGCAAGATCAGCCGCCTTTTCTTCATTCATTATTCCCGATATGAACTTTAAAAAGTCTATTATACGTTCAAAATAAGCTATTTTAGTATCCCACTTATCTTCCTCATTGGGGAGAACGTATGCCACATAATCACGGAGGTTATTTGCCAGGCAGCGTGACAGCGTTACTAAACAATCCCGGATTTCATCCTTATCCTGATTTGCCCCATTAAAGAAATCCGTGATAAACATCTCCCTGCATGACCAAATGCTTGGAAGCATTTTTACAATCTCCGCATAGCCCTGTTCATCCTTCCATGCTTCTTTATAGAGCACAGCCAGATTTTTGATACATTCAAACCGGAAGTCATAATCATCCGACTGCCTTATAAGGTCGCGGAGAATTATCTCGGCTTCCCTTAAGAATGCCGTATTGGGATTTTCCTCAAACATTTCAGAGCATAAAGCCTTTGCCAGAGAAAGACTTATCTTCATATCACTCGGGAACTCGGCATGAGCCTCTCTCAACAGGTCTATCGCAGTAGGATTATCCCCGCAATCCTCTATATGTTCTATGGTAGCATAAATGCTTTCGCGCCTTGCTTCACGCTCCGAAAGCTTAATGCCAAGCAGTTCATCAACACTTATACCAAAGAAGCTTGCAATATCAGGCAGGTACTCTATTGCCGGATATCCGGATTCAGATTCCCAACGGCTGATAGCCTGCGGAGTAACCCCGATGCTTTCAGCAAGTCTTTCCTGTGTAACGCCTTTTTGATTCCTTAATTTCTTTATGTTTTCACCTATATTAATATTCATTTCACATCACTCTCCTCAATATCTGCAACTCATAAAATGTCTCTTTTTTCTTTTGTAAGCTTACAAACATAGTATAACGACAATGTTTCGAAAAATCAATTATCAATTCATTGTTGTTATGTAAACGTTTCGTTGTTTTTATGGTAAAGAGAAATCGGATCATGTCTCAGACCCGATTTTTCTGCTTTATTATCAGCCGCATTTTTTTAGACGTGAAATCAGACATTTTCATTCCTTCATAATACTTCTCACAGCAATTATAAATAGCGGCAGGTACATGCAGATCAGGTTCAGCCTCTGCCATAAGCCTTCACTGGCAAAGGCGCAAGTAAAGCTATCCAACCGATTTTTGTCATAAATGTCATCCTTTCGCTGTCAATGGTATAACTATAACACAGAATATGGCCGGGGTAAAGGCATTCGAGAACAAATTAGATGGAGAAAACACCCCTCGCTTACCAAGATAATACTGCAAATCAATATTGAAAACACAAGGCAACATAATATATAATCCGAATCAGAAAGCGTATTTATTCAAACTATATGGATTGGGAGGATATTACAATGTTGGATTTAACAGGGAAATGGGTTCTTATTACCGGAGCAAGCAGGGGCATCGGAAAACTTTCCGCAAAGTTCATGGCTGAGCAGGGATGTAACCTGATACTTCATTCCAGGAAAAAAGAGGGTACCGAAGAACTGGTAAAAGAAGTTCAGTCTATGGGCGTAAAAGCCTTTAGCGTATCGGCTGAGCTTTCAGATATGGCCCAGGTAGATGCTATGCTTAAAGCTATAGACGAAAGCGGTGTACAGGTGGATGTTGTTCTGAACAATGCAGGCCTGCAAATCGCTTACAGGACAGAATATCTGGCTACACCGATGGATGATTACGATAAGAGCTTCCTGATAAATACCATGGCTCCTATGAAGATATGTTATCATTTCCTGCCGAAGATGATTGAAAGAGGATTTGGCAGAATAGTAAATACCACAAGTGGTATAGCTTTGGAGGCCGAGCAGGCAGGTTATTCCGCAAGTAAAGCTGCCTTGAATAAAGTAACCATAGATTTGGGTTATAAACTGAACGGAACGGATGTCATCATTTCCCTGGCAGATCCCGGCTGGTGCAGGACCGACCTCGGCGGCCCCAATGCTCCGAATGCTCCCGAGTCCACCATCCCCGGCATAGTCGTAGGTGCCTTTATAAATGACGGAAAGTCCGGAAGAATATTCGGGGCGCAGGCATTTAACGGCATGACCTTAGAGGATGCTGTAGCAAAAGCTGAGGCGATGAAAGCACCGTATTAAAATCTGGCTCAAAATAAGGTGAAAACCGGTATCGCTGCACCTGTATGTAAGGTGCAAGGGTACCGGTTATTTTACTATTTAGTGTACGATACCTGCCGTGAATTCATCTAGATTATACGAGTCTACCGGCCGGTTATTCTTGAAACTTCATTTATCTTTTAAGTCTGAGAGCATATCATAAGCTGCGTCATACCCGGCATCTGCTGAACGTCTCAGCCATCTCTTTGCCTCGTCTTTGTTCTTCCCAAAATCCTTTGTAAGTAGGATTTTTGCGACATTGTACATTGCCTCCGGAACTTCCTGCTCAGCTGCTTTAAGAAATAATTCCAGTGCTTTATCCAGATCAGGCTCTGTTCCTCTTCCGGACCAATACATAAAACCTAGAGTAAACTGTGAAATAGCGTCTCCGTTCTCCGCAGCAACCGTCAGATAGCGCAGGGCTCGGTCAAGATCCTGCGGTACATTCCAACCGTAATAGAACTCTTTTCCGAGGAATGCGCACATTTCCGGGTCACCTTCCTCACATAATTCAATAATAGCCTTAAGTTTCTCTTCCATTGTGGGTTCCATAATCTATCTCAACCTCTACACTAATTCACAATCTACTAGTAGACGCATTATTAATCTGATCCTGAAGCCATTCCAGATACCATTGTTCCGTTTCGCCTTCCACGCTGAAGTAATACTTCAAAGTACTTTTTCGCCTGATCATTCAGATACCTCCCTTGCGAGAAGTTCTTCAAAAATCGGTGTAAAATCGATATCCTTTATAGCACCATAACGACCAACAAAATAATTCTTCATATAATCCTCATGCTGTCTCACTCCCTTGTCACCTGTGGTGCCAAAGTCCGACAACGCATAGAGGATACTGTTATTTGTATCTTCCTCACGTTCTACAAATTTGATCTCATCTCTCCGGAAAATATTTGAGTTTAAGAAGATAGGATTGTGCGTATTAAAGATCAACTGGGCATGCTTTACATTGATGTCATCATTGTGGAACACATTTATGATGCTGTTCAGTGCCATCGGATGAATCGACGCATCAAACTCATCCACAATCAACACCGCTCCTGAAAGCAGCGCTTTAATAACCAGTGGGAAGATTGTGATAAAACGGATAGTTCCATAGGACTCAAATATTTCGGCTGCCATTGCCACACTCTTCTTGTCCTTCAAGCCTTTAAAAATCGAACAGAGCCTTGTCTCAGATTCATCATCTGCCACCACATAACCGACCGCATTGGAGTTGATACCAAATATCTTTGCAGCATCATTTGTTGTCTTCTCGATATAAACTGTTGCCTTTTGCGTATCAGAAAAACGTTTTATCAGCTGCATGGAATCTGCCCTGCAAATTACCATAAACTTGTTGGCAAACCAATCAGTGATCAGTTTTGCAAAGGTCCCGGAATAAATCAGCCTAAAACCATTGGTCAGAAACAATTCCTCTGGATTCAAGCCACGCTCAGCAATCTCCATCAGATTATCATCGGACCGATTCTGCACATGATCATCTATGGACTTCAAAACACCAATCTTTAGATGATCATTCCTCTCAAATACCATCTCACTATTGACCGTCAGCACCTCTCTGACAACTCTTCTCTTTGCCTCAGCCTCCATGAAAGCACCAATATTAATAATGAGCTCATATCTTATCCTGTATCCAACCTCCGTGAACTCAATCATAAATTCAACCGGCTTTCCTTCAGTGTCCTGACTGTTTGGGATCAACTCAAGATTTACCGCTGCCGGATTCGGTATCATCTGCTCTTCGGTGTTTCTAATATTGCCTCGGAGCACAATTGCCCTCAGAACATCCATTGCTCCGATGATATTCGTCTTTCCGGATGCATTTGGTCCATATAGAACAGAAGTGCTTAAGCCACGGATTTCCTTACCCTTGATTTTTTCTCTGCACAGGCTATAATCAAGACCTTTTTGCTTAGGTGCTGCTGTCATGAGCAGATCAGTTTCCTCTGAAAACGATTTATAATTTTTTGTCTTGAACTCTAAAAGCATACTGCCATCTCCATTCTGCGTATTATCTGCAAAATCACAACTATATTATAACTCATATGAGGGTAATGTCAATATGATTATTTTTATTTTGCATATTTTTTGCAGAATGAGCTTTATTATCATTTTAGCATTATGCAAATAAAGTTTCTTCTTATAACATAAATATGGGGGCATTAAATAGTAACCAGAAACTTAGACTGTAAGTTCATTAGTATTTTTAAAATATTTGTATTGAATGTAATATAATGTATTGACAATTCCCCCCCTATGATAAAATTGTCACATGATTTACCTATGTATAAAAGTGTCCATAATGAATATTAGTTTACTATTCAGCCAAGAAAAGGAGCGTATTAATGTTTTGTTTAAAATGTGGTAAAGAATTAGCACCCGGAGCTGTATTTTGTGGCGCATGCGGGGCAAATCAAAATGGTTATACATCCTCAAATATTGGGATGCAACCCAATAACATCGGATATGAAAGCTATAATGATCCTGAAAGAGATTTACTTCTCAAGGCATTAGAAGCTAGTGAACCAGTAATGAACCAAATCTCTCAAAAGGAAAAAGAGGCTAATTTTTTAATACAAGATTGTGCAACAAAAAATAAAAGTCTGAATATAGAAACAGGATTACTATTATTTTTCGCTCTTGATTTTGGTATTGCTGGATTCACGGCCCTATTTATGGGTATATCAGATGGTGACATCAGTGTCATTATCGCAGGGCTCATTATGTCTGCAGTCGCAGTCACTCTTGGAGTTCTCGGGCTAAAGAATTTTTCGAAGAAGAATAAGATAAATCAAGAAAAAGACGAGCGACTTTATGCAATAGATCAAGAAATATCAAGGTTAAAAAATGATGCCAGTCTCCAATGGCTTCCGCCCCAATATTTAAATACTTATGCATATAATACCATTTATTCATACGTCATAAACAATAGAGTAAAAAATTTCCAGGAAGCACTGAACTTATACGAAACAGAGATGCATCGAGCTCGTTTGGAAATGATAGCAGCCTCAAATAACAATATATATTGAATAAAAAGGTGAAGCCGGTTAAGCTTCACCTTTTTCATATAAACGGTAACCCTCTACTATCTTTCGTTTGACAATTCAAGCGTATTTCAAACTTGTCTCCTTCATTATTCAATCACAGAAATCCCGCCTTCATCATCTACTACCAGCTCGAGATCCACCTTCATCGTCTTTTCAAGGCGGATCTGTACATTGTACATGTCACTGTAGTCCACGAACTTAGCGGCCTTTTCTGCAGCTGCTCCGCTCTTTATCAACACCGATCACATAGATACAGATGCGGAAATACGATGTTGTATCACCGTGTAAACAAGCGCAAGGAGTGCTCCGATAATAGCCCCTGCCGACACATCACTTAAGTAATGAGCGCCAAGTATCATCCTGGTAAACATTATAATAACTGCAAATATAAAACCAAGCACCCCAAGTAGCAGCCTTTTATTTCTTAGTCCGGGAGAAAACCATGCAAATGACTGAAGGATATATACGAGAGCCATACTTAATATACTATGTCCGCTGGGGAATGAACGGAACTCGCCTGCATCTATCCCAAAGGCTTCCACCAGGTCTTGTGAGCCCGAAAACGGTGTATACCACTTCACAAAGCCTATCCCCTCATATCCTAAGACAGCCAGTCTGTATCTCGGTCTGTGGAAAATATTCTTTAATACCTGTAAAGAAGCATATGATAACGCTAATAGTATCAGAAGGCAGATAATACGTTTAGCCAGAGTCCGGTCATCCGTCTTTTTTGCCAGAGAAAAGCCTAAATATGTCAGGGGAAAAATGCTGACAACGCTAAGCCCTATTATAACAGGTATATTTCTGTTTAGTTCCGGAAATATATTTCCCAAACTGTCCTTATCCACCAGAGAACCCGCACCTATAAATCCGACAAAGGTCGCAAGCAGCCCGATCAAAATACAAACAGTAATCTTTACTGCCTTATTTATCTTTGAATGCACCACCCGTTCAAACAATGCACCCGAAAAGAGCACTGACATTGCAAAGAAAGGATATACACCTAAAGACGTCACAAACTTAACCGGTATATTATCCGGAGAAAACAATGTTTTTGCTATAGCTTCATCATTAAATGTACCAATTAATAGCATTACCGCAAAAAAGGTCAACATAAAGACATTGAATATCACAAAGCTTCTAAAATCTTTATTCTTACTGTCGCTCATAATAGGCATTGCCTCCTAGATCACAATCATAGTCAAGGTTATTTTACTTTAACCTTTACCCTCTTAGCATATCCGTTCTGGGCATATACATAGATGTAACAGGTTCCGGTTCCCTTTGCTGTGATAGTTCCATCCTTGCTCACAGTAGCCACGCTACTGTTACTTGTAGCATAGCGGAATTCAGCAGTATGAAGAAGCATCTTCTTTGTACTGTCCTTAAGTACTGCAGTGGGATTAAGCTGTATGTCAGAAGGTGCAGCAGCATTTTCATCTACCGAAAGGGTAAGCCTGGTTTTCTCAACCTGTATAGCTTTCACATTCGAGTACTTCTTGCTTGAGTCGCCAACAATATGTGCCACGATTGACTTTGCTATCTTCTTATACTTTCCGTTCACATTCCTGTAAGCTACCACATATACCTTCACATTTTTCTTTGTATTGATGGGCTTACCGTTCAGTTCAGTAATCTTATAAGAGTTAACATCACCATCGAGAGTAGCTACCTTTACGCACTTCCTGCCCTTCTTGCAGTAAGCGGCGTAGACAACATACCTGTCCGCATCTTCTACCTTGCCCCATTTAGCAACAATGCTTGAACCCTTAGGATATACTTTAAGTCCTGCATTGATATCAATCGCAGCCTTTTTAGATTCTTCCGCGGTGATCCTGTCTTTCTCAACCACAGGCTTAGGATCAGGCGATATTTCAGCCTCATCCTTCTCCCACTGTGCATAAAGAACAATATCTGCATACGTAGTAACGGTATCCTTATCTTTGTACGAAGTACCGCTGCCATCAGCCTTTGTATTCCAGCCTACGAAGCTATAGCCTTCACGGGTAAATGAATTAGCAGTAAGAGTTACTGAATAGACGGTAGATAACGACTCCATATTTCCCTTACCTTCATTTGCATCAAAGCTGACAGTGTACGTGTTAACAACGGGATCTGCCGGTACATAAGGCTTAGGTGCGGACTTGACTGTAATCTCGCAGGTCTTTGAATATTCCTTACCCGTTTCGTCATCTTTAACAGTTACCGTGATTGTTGCTAAACCGGCATGAACCGCCCTTATCTCTCCGAATTCATCAACAATAGCTACTTGTGTATTGCTACTGGTGAAGGTAACGGTACCGTTATGAGATGTATAATAGTTTATGATCCCGTTATCTCCGGCAGTCAGCTCCATGGATTCGGAAGCTATCTCTATGTCAACCGTCTCCCTCTCTCCGGTGACTGTAACAGTTGAGCTTACGGTCGCGCCGGTGCCTGTATGTGTAGCATAAAGTGTAGTTGTTCCACCGTTCACACCGACTACCTTTCCGTCCTCAATCCGAGCCACGGTAAGGTCATCCACAGCATATGTCACAGCATCACCGCCACGGAACAGGTTACCCAGCTTCATACTGAAGCCGATATCACTCTTATCATCTACTTCAACACTTATATCTGACAGTGTCATATTCATCGGGATTACAAGATCGAAATCCACATATTCCAGGTTACTCAGGTATCTGGTTCCTTTGTACTCGGCAGACCCCAAGGTCTGTTCCACAACCTCCTTTTCCACATCTATACGTACGGTTATGAAGCCGTAATCACTCATCATTTCGGGCAGGATACTTACAGGAACTTCGAATTCCTTTGTCTCACCTATACCAAGGCTTATGCTCTCGCTGTACAGGCAGCCCTTCTCATCCGGATATATATCCGAAAGATTAGCGGGACCCCAAAGCTGGATATTCACCTTATCACCTGCGCCTGACGCAGCATTTCCGTTATTGGTTACGGAGAATTTAGCGCTAAAGCCGTCTTCACTCTGGTATGTACTTATCCCTGAGATCACATAGGATGCTTCTGCCGTTAACGGTTCGGATACGTATTCATCCCTGTCATTATAATAAAGCTTGGTCGATGCATTACGCATCTCCTGTGATACGGTCTTAAAGGTAAGTCCTTCCACATCTGCAGGCAGTGTGAAATCAAAACTATGAGTCCTTGACCTGTTCGGAACAAGATACTCCGTAGTCTCGATTTCACCGATGCTCTTCTCATTTCCGGCTTTATCCACTGAATACAGACTAAGCAGGTACCCTTCTGCGGTATTCATTCCGTTATTTGAAACTTCAACCTCAACCCTAACTTTTTCACCGCCCATAGGCTTTGTAACCAGGGTCGGATGTTCGGCTTCTTTTTCCTCGCCGTTATCATTAGTATAGGTAACATTGTCCACATAGTATAGCTTTACACTTTCGGTCTCAACGCTTCCACAAGGCTCAAGAGTATTTGATATAAGAGCCATATCGCTGATCTCAATCGGCATGAAATCAACCTGTCCTCTGTACTCCGTTCCATCAGGAACCTCTTTAAGGCTTTCCTTAAAACGGTTGTGTACCACTATAAGGTTTTCACCACTCATTGCGACAGCTATTTCATCATTCTGGAAACCGTCACGTGTTATCTGATAAGGCTTTGACCAGCCGGAATTTGCCTTCATGATGATTTCGTTTCCGTTTTGATCCACATCGGTATAATCATACCATACAAGTCCTGTACCAAAGATCTCCTGTGCTGCATTTCCATCCCCGTCTGTCACACTCTCGGTCCAAAGTACATACAGGTTACCCTTTGAATCTTCTACTACTTTAAAGTCAGCTCCGGAAAGCATTGCATTGCTATCCGTTTCTTCTTGGTTAACAAACCATACAACTTGAGGATTCGTATACTTGTAATATGTAACATCATTAATGGTAAATGTGTATTCCTCATCCGGCTCACCACCGGTCTCTTCAGTTTTAAGAGAACCTCTTGTATCAATGCCGGTGCCGTAGTTTACGCCTTTCTCCAGCAGCTCGTTTATGTCAAGATATACAACCTGTTTTCCGTACTTATACCAGAAAAGCTTGGTATGTGTCTCTTCACCTTCGCCGGTATTTACCCTTGAACGGAAGAGCTGCGGCATAGCGTCAGCATATTCATCATCCGTCAGGGCAAGCTGGCACATAGTCCTATGATCAGCAAAGTTATAAACCTGGAGATAAATCTCCTTATCCACATCGGTGTCGCTGCTTCCGTCAGGATCTATAGTATAGGCACATACAGCCTTGTTGTCGTAACCAATGGCTGTGAAATCAGGAATTGCATAGCTTTCATTCTTGTCATTCACAGGTCCGTCCAGGAAACGCTGCCCACGGAACGCCTGAATCCAAAACTCATATTTTTCTTCAAGCTCATCTTCATCCAGACCGTTTTCATCATGGTCCATTTCTGAATGATAATAATTATTGAATAACCATCCGGCCGGTATTTCAACAGATTTACTCTCGCCGTTGGAAGTAGTCCATGTATCAACATCTTCTTCCGCATTGTAGACCATGTACATAACTACACTATCATTTGTATAGGGGTTGATGCAGTCACTGAGCACCTTCCCTTCCGTATGATCACGGTCACTCTTTATATAGTAGACTATGGCGTCCCCGCTTCTAGGATCACAGACTACGGAAGGATTGGCATCATAATAATAGTCATCAGTAATCCTTGTAATCTCTGTGTCTACTGTATCTATATCATAAGTAACATCATGCCTTGTCTTAACAGCCTTGCCAGCCAACTCTACAAAAGCAGTATATACTTCCATTCCGTTCAGATATTTTTTTATATTCTCTTCCGTACTTAAATCAGTAATAGAAGCATCACCGGTCGATACCCATGCTACAAGCAGCTTTCCGTCCTTAGTCTCAGCAATGGACGGCTGGAAGTCAGCAGTGTTGTCTGCCGAAACAGGTACAGGCGTACTCCAAAGACCTGTATCGGCATCATAAATTGATATCTTCAGTGTAGTACGCTGGGTTATACCCTTGGAATTGTCGCTGTCAATAAATGCAAGAGCCAGTGTGCTTCCGTCACTTAAAGTTATAAGCTGTGAATCAGGGCGTTCATAAGGATCTAAAGCCAGTGTCTGAACCTTATCCTTATTGGGCTTGAACGCACCCCTTACCATCATCTGATCACCCAGCCACATCGAATCATCTCCGCTTCCGGTACGAAGCTGCAACGATTTCTGCCGTGAATCAGGATTATCCTGCGTGCTTGTCCACTTCTCGGGGTTCGAATAATACTCAAATGAACCAAAAGCCCAGCCGGGGAATGAGTACATCAGCGGTATAGAGAACAGGAACAGGTCTATGATAAGGCCTGCCTGTATTCCAATGTAGAAGCCCCACGAACCATTTTCATCACCGGGATCCCAGTTGGCAATAAAGTTCACCTTACCTGATACCCTGACGCCCAATGTACCGCATAAACCTACGCCAAGACTTAGCTGTATGTACGCCGAACCACGGATAGAGCCGTTAAGGGAAGTAATACCGTCATTGATATTTGCGCTCCCGTTCATACTGTCATCGTAGGTTATTTTTACATCCTTGTTCATTGTAGCGCCAAGGAAGCCCATGACAGTACCTTGTATCTCAATACCAAAGTAGGCAGGCAGAAATACGACGGGCAGCACTATATACCATGCCATACTGAAGCCCAGGGTGATAGAGACATAACCGCCCATACCGTTAAACACAAAGTAACTCTGTGTTTGTCCGCCATCATACGTCACTGTAGTATTGATAAAGTCAAAGTACATACCTACAGACAGATCAAATTTCCATGATGGACTTCCAAGGCTTGCCGCGGAGAAAGACTCTCCGTTTGCCTTGGCAGATTTAGCTGCATCCCTTATATCACCAATGGTCTCTGCTGCTGTTGAAAGACCATTTGCAAAGGAACCAAAAGGATCCTTTATGCTGAACAGACTCTTCCAGTATTCACCGCCTGCACCAGCAGTAGAAGAAACGTGGGTACCCTTTATAGTGTCCATAATCTGTACAGGTGAAACACCGATATAGATACGATACCCATGTTTTATTTTTATAATGCCCACACTTACAAATGGAAATGCCAAATCCATACCGGTATTTCCGATGAGCGGTAGATTACCATACTCAATAGTTATAGGATCTTTGATTCCCATTTCCGGAGGCTGTTCAGCTCCCACCGGCTGATTGAAATAAAACCCCGTGAAAATGTCCGAATATCTAAATCCGATGATTTCTGCATCATCCCCACTCCTGATCCGGTCAGCTTGAGCCAGACGGTCTGTAACAAGACGCAGATAAAGCTTGTCACCGGGTTTAGGAAGATTTCCGCTGCTGGTAACATCTATCTTTTTGGTTATAGGATTACCATCAGCATCATAAGCCGGATTTCCATCCGAATCAAATACCGGTATCTCCACATACTGTTCTTCCGTGTCAGGCTCAACAAACTCTATTGGACAGGTAAAAGTGTAAGTTTTCGTTCTTGGGTTCCACTTAAAGTCATCAACCACGTCATAAACATTTTTCAAAACGTCATTAGAATCGTACAAAACAAGCTGTACCGAAATCGGATTCTCAGTTTCTGTATCCGTTAAAAGATTTCCGTTTTCACCCGTTATCGAATATTTATAGTCATGGGGTTTGACATTAACGGTAAGCTTTGCAATTTTTCCTGTAACTATAGGAATATAGCTATTGCTGTCAAGCTTATATGAATTATCAACCTTACCGTTCATATTAACAATAGCGCCTGAAATCTGTATGTCTTTAAAGATTTCTGAGCCTATTGGACTTACACCGCCGGGGAAAAGAGTGGAAATGTCAACATCCATGTTCGGCATAGAAACACCCGTATAAAAACTGAGATCAGAAATCTGGCACTCTTTTACAAAATCATTACCGTTTATAGAAACAATATAACGTAAATAGCGGTTACCTCCTTTTCCTGATACTTTTACGGGTCCTACGGAAACATAGCCATCCGAGTTTGCCGAACCTCCCGCAGAACCAAAAGCAACAGTTGCCCCTACCGCCGGTATGTCAGAGGCTTTACCCTCATATCCGGCACGCAGGTTATAATTTGTATAACGCAGAGTTCCACTAAACGTATAATTTGTTGTTGCATTTTCCAGACTCAGTTCTATAACATTTCTTCCGGGATCAATGCCGGCCACGAAATATAGAGTATTTCCTTCATAGAAACGCAAAGAGTTTTTATCCTTCCAAACGCATACCTTGTTATCATCCTTAGGTGTTGCTGTAATAGCATAAATCCTGCCGTTTACGGTAGCATTGGAGTCAGCGAATAAAAATGTAGTATATTCACCGTCGACTATACCCTCGGTAGCTAAAACACCGGCATGGTGGGTAACATTACCGTTAGCATCCTTTACTATCGAGGTGTCAAAATATTTAAGATCGTCGGTCTTAACCTTTACTCGGATACAGTTATCTTTAACCTGAAGATTGGGTTCAATAATTGTTTCTCCAAAATTAAGGCGTCCGTCATAGGTTCCTGAAACATGGATAATATCATAATCTATAAAGTTCCATGTACCGTCTTTATCCCATTTTGCTGAAGTTGAATTGAATTTTGCCCAATAACGTATTCCAACAGGGGTATAATCATCCTGAAAAAGCGGATCTATGGTAATCTTGCTGATCGCAAGCGTATCACCCCGGTGGAACTCTGCTTCGTCAGGTGCCTTAATCTTTCGGGTTTCTTTGGCCGACAATGTATAGTCAGTCCCGCTAATTGTGATAGTTACAGGGAAATCATAGGGATTACGCAATGTAACCGAAGCGTCAATATAACTGAATTCAGGACGTACATCAAACCTTGCATAGGTGGCATAACCATCACATTCTTCTAAAAATGTATTCTGCTTAAGAAGGCTTGCCCAAACGGAAGTTGAACCATCTGCATAGCCGGGATCGATCTCCTTTATCAGCTTCTCCATATTCTCGTTGTTCAGAGTATATGTTATAGAAGTATTGGAAGGATCATCATTTGTTCCAAGAGTACTAAGCACCTCACCATTATCATTAAGAAGGCTTAATGCCGACATATACGAATATTGGCTGACATTAGATGCGGCTGTAGTCTTTACGGTAAATGAATCATCTTTAAAAAATACACCTGAACTTCCGGCCTCGACCAGCTCTGCCTCAGAAGATGTATCTGTATTTATAGCCATATGTGTTCCGTCCGCCATAAGGTATGTCAGTGACGGATTATTGTAAACATTAACCTGGAACGGTCTTAAAATCGGTGATATTTCTTGTATGTACAAAATGTTACAGTCAGTGCACCTTCCGTGGTTAATTATTTCAATAGCTTGCGGATGCTCACCAAATAACTGACGTTTATCTGTTAGTCCCCAGATTTGTCTATCACTATTTTCTTCTCTTATACGTTTGATCACCGTAAAGAGTGATCCTTGTTTCTCAGGAATTACAGCATTTTCATGAGGATATATATATCTGGTCTCAGTTGAAAAATTACGATCGGATAAATAGGAAAAATAATCAACATAATTTTTACTATGATAATCAACAGGCATCGCATCTGTATATGAATCTTTAAGGGATGAAACAGCAAATCTGTTATAATAACCATCATCATCAGCAATGTTGAACAGGTATTTTCTCCCTTCCGGCTCTTCTAAAGATTTACCGGCAATAGCGACCTTCATTATGGCCGGATTTGAATGGGAAGTACGGTTCCATTTCACCTTTGCGCCGGCCAAGAAATAGCTTTCCCAATAGTCTTTTGTCAACTCAAAAATGACGCCTACTCCATGCTGCCCCTTGCCTTTCCACATCAACTGATAAACTCCGTTGGCATACTGATCAGTGGAAGAATGACTATATGATCTGTTCCCATGATCAAAAGGTTTGCTTAAGTCAATGGCCGAAAGTGTTTTTACAGTTCCCAGATTGTTACGATCAAGCGTAGTATTGGTACTGTTATCGGTAGCAGCAGGCGCACTTAAGGTATTCATGGCAGTCGTTACCGGTGTTGTGGCCTTTAGTGCGGATGTTGCCGACATATGCCCGGGAGATGCAGCCATCCGCTTAGACATACCGCTTGTATGCTCCGATGCCTCAGCTGCCCTCAGGGATTCTTTCCCGGTATAGGTTCCGTCAAAGTATACTGTGGCAACAGAAGTATCACCCACTGTACAGCCAGTGCCGTTAGTCAATTCCAGATTGAAGCTGCCTTCTCCTGTGAGATACTCTGTACGTATGGGAATATTTACATTCAGATGGTCAACTCCAAAGGGGAACACCAGCTCCGTGTTCACTTCCGAGTAATCTCTTCCCATCTGTGCAGTGCCTTCTCCGGTAGTTTTTACGCCAACAGAGATTACAGTGCTCATGATACCGTTGCGTTTTACAGTGATATCGATACTATCCTTATCCGGATCAACATGGTAAACTGCTTCCGAGAAATTCACTACAGCAGGTTCACTCTCCTCGTCGTCCACAATAGTAATTGCACAAGACGATGCCGAAGAGTTTGTGGTGGTTCCGCTCGGTGCACCAAGTATGATATAGAACATACGGTCCCCGTCACCTGTATTATTATCCTTAGGAACAATTTCAAGATACTTCTCGGTCTCACCCGGTGCAAATGTAAGCTCCGCCTTTGCACCAACGACAACATTGGTCATTACGTTAGCGATGGACTGGATATCCTGTATCATATCGCTGTCATTGGTCAGGCGCTGCGATGTGGCACTCTGTCCCGTAAACAGGTTTGCGGCGTCACGCAGGCTCATCTTGGCTTTACCCTGTTCGCCTTCGACGGTTATTACCTCATCATCGCCGTTTGCCGGAATGACATTCTCATCCGTATCTGACGTTTTTTCTTCATCTGCCACATCCTTGTCATTGGCATTATCGCCATATACGCTCTCCACGGCTTCCGCATAGGGGTCTTCATCGCCATATTTTTCATTCAGGCCGCTGGCCTCCTCTAAAAAGTCCAATGCATTTTCAATACCTTCCTGATAAGCTGCCCGGGCATCAGGATCGTTTGTAAGCATATCGGATACTTTATCATCATCACTGATGGTATTCTGTTCAAAATCAGACCCCTCTATCATCTCCATAAGCGAGAAGTTATCTTCAGGATTCTCAACATCAGCGCTACCATCGTGAATCCGCACAACATAATCCTCGCCGTATTTTGCAGTCATATCCGCGATTTTAACAAGAACTGATGATTCACCTTCAGCAGAACCGCCACGACCTATGCGCAAAAGATATGCACAGTCCCCGTTCTCCTGAACCACCGCCGAAGCAGTGGCAATATAGAATACATCATGATCCAGTATATCATTCCCGATCGCTATTTCAGGCAGATATACCTTTTTCCGGGTACTTGCAAAAGCTTCGGCCGGCATATTCCCGGTCACCATAGATAAAACAAGTACAAAGCACAGAATTCTCCTAAGTATCTTTTTCATATGTTCCCTCCTAAAAAAATTCCGGTTCGCATCATTAAATCAACTTGCCTACAGACTCACAATACTCTCCGATGGTCTGTTATCTATGCCTGTCCACCGTTTTTCAATTCCTTTTTGGCCATTAACAGGAAAATCAAGCCACACAGATCTACAAAAAAGTTAAATGTTGATATCTTTTCCTTCATAAAGATAAATCCAACCACTCCCCCGGCTACTCCGAGAAATAATAAAAATGCATATAAATTACCCTTACTCTTTCCTGCAACAAACCTTCTAAGAAGTACAAAATACCATAGATCAAGCAGCGCATAAACACCTAAGGTTATGTAAAAATATATTTTCGGATCAACATCCGTATCATTAGTATCAATATATGGCTTGATCTTATCAAATACTTCAGGGATAACCTCAACAACTACTACGCAGCCTATGGCAATGATTATAAAAATGATGTATATCCAACCATATTCCTTAAGTAGCTCCATCTTGCTTTTTTTCATCTTCTTTTCCTCCTTCAAAAGATAGTTTTTCTTTATTTAGTTCATTATAAAAATTTACTATAATAGATGTTATCAAAGCCACTACTATTATACCGTATATACCAAGTATGACCGAAAGTATCCTTCCGACATCGCTGGTTGCGGTAATATCCCCAAAGCCGATAGTGGTCACTATTGCAAAGCAGTACCATAATGCATCGGAATACTCCGTCATCGATTCTTCAAGATAAGTAAACGCAAACGAAAAACACATTATAAGCACAGCCAGACCGCTTAGTATTTCAAAAACCATTGACTTCTTCATAACCTTAAAAAGAATATCAAATCTGAATTTTGAAAATGACAGACATGTGATCCTGAATAATATTTGAGCCGGAACAGCTATACAGAAATATAATGATGCATAAATATCTAATACTTCATAATTGAGTAAAAGCTTAACGAACAAACCAATCCATAGCAGAATTATCAGAATATCCGATATACTGCTTTCAAAACTGTGTTTTTTTACAATTAAAACTATCCTGGATATAATTATTAAAATACCGTATACGAAAAGAATATAAGTTATGATGTTTTCTACATTTCTAAATACCAGCAGTATCGATGTCATGATCAAATATATAACCACAGCTGACACAAATTTCAAAAACGCAATATTATTCTTTTTCTTGGCATTCAGAGCACTAAGCGCAAAAGCAAAAGTGTTTATGCAAAAAACTGCCAGATATGTATTCTCATATCCGCAGGAAATAAGCTTAAACAATCTCATTGAAAAAAACAGAGCGACTATAAACGCAAGGCTCTCAATTATACGCAAAACGATATCAATCTTTTTTGTCTTATCCATAATTCAAATAATTCAAACTTGCCAACTGCTATGGCGTAAATAACATATTAGAGACAATTTCAAAAACTCCTGAATTTTTTACAGCGATCAATATATTTTTGATAATACCCATTATTCCATCAAGGTAGATCAATCCAATACTTCCTATTCCCAAAACAGTTATCGCTGAATCAATTATTGCATGTTTATGGGTTCTGGTATAGGAAAAAAGTAACAAAAGCGGTGTAAAAAGCAGCATGCTTTTCATTTCACCGATACCGCAAGCACTTACAGCCGGTGCGATAAGAAACTCATAAGCTGACTCATATTCCTCGGGGATTATACCTTTGTTGTATGCAACAATCCTTGGAACAATGATGTTTTTAAGCAGGAATTCATCAATTACTATAACAACCAGCATAACCACAATCGTAAACAACATTATATTCAGCGAGTTTCTGTTTGTTTGTAAAAATGCCTGATAATCTTCTTTGGTTTTCCCTTGTTTCAGGAATTTTCTTTCCCGGATTTTTAAATAAATAGCCAATGCCATAAAAAGTATGAAAACCAATGGCGGCTTAGTGGTAAGGAACGGGAACAAAGTAACAGGCATCAGCTCGTCTGAATAGCTTGCAGCCTTAATTTTCAATGCTATACAAACTATCTCATATACAAAGGGTATAATTACCAAAGAACGGAAAATGTATATCTTCTTCCCCTTAAAGCATTTTTTTGGTGTATATATAATAAAAAACCATCCCAGTGTACATAGGAACATATCAATAAAAATATTAAATGCTACAAAGCCATGAAAACTCTCGTATGAAGCATTAAGCAAATAAAACAGTCTATCAACACTTGTGACCGCCTCATTTCTGGTTTCGCAGAACACAGAAGCAAAACCTATGGCATATCGATGATATACTATAAAATATACGATAATAAAGGCTAATGAAGCTCCTCCGTTTATCAAAAAATGAGTTCTGAATTTATTTTGTCCGTTTAACAGCAAAGCAAAATTACCGAACAGCAGTAAAGGAAGAGCCAAATCTACTATGATCCCATTTATAGTATTACCAAAAGCTATAGGCTCATCGATCTTTAAAACATTATTCTGTATTTTGGCCAATAACAGATACTGAGAAAATGCCAGGGCAATCCAACCAACTATTTTCAGCATCCTGTATGACAATGGACCACGGTATTTTATATCATCTTTAGGCATATACTCATATATTCTCCTGCGTTTTGACTTCTTCTCCTTTTTGAATGTCTCTTTCATCCTTCACCCCCATCAAAACCAAAGACATGAATTGAAACAAACTATCCCTTACTAACACTATACCATAAAACACAACGGCTTTCAATATATACTTCCAATAAATCGGGACATCTTCACCTTCTCCGCTTATCCGAATAATGCATTTCAATCGATATGTTCCAGTTTTTCAATATCCATTCTATCATAGATCTTTATTCCGCGATCTATAAACTTTACATCAGGGATGATGCCTGATATCTCATCAAATATAATCCTGGCCACCTCATCACTATCAAACACCTGGGTCATCATCATGCGTATTATCCCATTATACTCACAGGCCTCGATCAGCAGCGGGAATGTATTGCCGCACGCGCTTATCACGATTGATTCCACGGAAAATCCTACTTTCTCCGGGAGCCGGATCTTGCCTGGATATGAAAAGGAGTACGTGTACGGTGCCATGTTCCCGGCCATTACATTATTTTGTTTTACAACAGTTATAATTGCCTCCATCGGATATGGCTGTTCACTTACCTGTTTGAACAATGATGCAAAATTTACCACTCCCGTATATATGTTTTCCTTCTGAACCTGAATATCCAGTACACTTCTAAGAAGCATTGCTCTCCTGCCTAGATCGTATTTATCCAAGGCCGGCTTGTAAGGAACTGCAACACCCGCCGAACCGTTGCTTCCGGACTTAACTTCGAATATCGGACGCATATCTACAGGTACGGATCCTATTATGAGCTTGTCATTCACATCATAATTTCTGCGTATGGCATTTCCTATAATGGCCTCAAATACGGGAACGACTGAACTTTCATTGCTCTTTGACAATGCAAGCAGCGGTAGCAGAGGCAGATCTATTTCAAACACCCTCCACTTCCTGTCCTTTTCATTAAACCGGTCTACAGGGAAACGGAATACATCCTCCATATGCTCGTCTTCATTAAATCTACCGTTAGGCTTGCAGCCTTCGCAGGATTTCATGACCTGCTCTATTACTGAGATATCTTCCGTGCAGTCAGGCTCCGGGATGTCATATCCTGCCCTATGTGTCTCCTTTGCATAGTGTCCCAGAACTGCTGTAAGAAAAGACAGGCTGCCGCGTCCGTCAGCCAAACCATGGAACAGCCTTAGAAAGATTTTCCGTCCCAGAAAAGTAATATAGAAAAGATACCCTTCCGTTTCTGCGGTTCCGAGCTGTCTCAAGATATTATTTTCCTTAAATACAGGAACAGTTATGGCATCATCTACCGAAACCTTTAACCTTCCATTTATTATAACAGGATGGCTGCGGAAATTTACAAATATGCTCATGACATCAGCCACTGCTGTCTTAAGAGCCGCCTCATCAACTTCTTCTTTCAGGACAACTTCCCACTCGACAGTGGATGTCTGATCTCCTGATATAAACCAATAATACAGCTGACTATCAATACTTACATCTCTGAACATATCGTTATCCTTCTCTATCTCCTAGAAGTATATTTACAACCTCGATATCTGCCGGTAGCCAATTCACAGTATCAATTTCGTCCATACTTAGCCATTTTGCTGCCTCATGTTCTTTTAATACAAGGCTGCCTGATTTAACAGAACATTTATAGCATCCCATTGAAAGATAAAACTTAGGATAATCATACTCTACTGTACCGATATATTCATTTGCCACGATATCTGTATCCAGCTCCTCTTTTATCTCCCTAATTATAGCTGCTTCCGGTGTCTCTCCGGCTTCTACTTTTCCTCCGGGAAATTCCCAGCCATCTTTATAATCACCATAGCCACGTTGAGTCGCAAATATTTTCTCAGTTCCGTTTATAGATTTTGAAATTATGGCTGCACCTACACTGATATATTTCTTTAGCTCTCCGTTTCCTGTAAAACAAACCTTTTTGCCTTCAGATATTCCTTCATCAGATAGTTTTTTCTCTGATACCTCTATATATCTTTTACTCTCTGAATCTGATGATAGATTTGACAAACGTAATAATGCCATTGGTTCTTTTCTTACGCTTTCCTCACACCCAAAATCAGGTTCTGTAATCTGATCAACCAAATATACTACCATTTCATTTATTCCTTAAACTTAAAATATTAAACATACTAGCCTATACGATATTTTGGGCGACAGAGAACCGTCCCCTATCGCCATTCGCTCCACATTCTCTATTATACCAAATCAAAAATATTTTTTCAAACCAAAATGGCCTTTTTCATAAAAAAGAACTGACATCTCTGTCAGCTCTGTGTATTCTACACCTACATCAAACCACCCTTGCCCCAACAGGCATAAATGCAAGCTTTGCCATTTTGAAATGCTGCATTCCGAATGGTATACCAACCACTGTAATGCAATATATACTTCCGATCACAATATGCAGCATAGCAAGTTCCATTCCACCGAAGATTATCCATAAGATATTCACAAGGAATGAAACAGCGCCTCCGCCGTACTCTACTTCCTTACCAAAAGGCCACAGAACAAGTCCTGCTGCTTTAAAGCACTGAACACCAATAGGAATACCAACTATGGTACAGCACCAGAGTAAACCAACTATTGCCCACAACATTGCACCGATAAAACCTCCAAAAAGAAACCATATAATATTTCCAAGTAGTTTCATCCATATCACCTCTATTCGTCTCTTACTATTTTTAATCCATAATATCTTCCCAGTACTCGTATGCATCGTCCCAATCATCGAAATCATAACCCCAGGCATCATCGGCGTAATCTTCAGGTGAGTCATAATCCATCGGATCGTTCATATAAGATTTTGTACTTGTTTTACTACTTGCTTTTGAGGAACCAGCAGTAGATGAACCTACATTTGACTTTCCTGTATTACTCTTATATGTTGATGAATAAGTCTTAGAAGTACTTGAAGACTTACTTTGTGATTTTTTGAGTAACTGGTTTGATTTATAATGATAATAACAGTATTCACTTCCGGACATATGCTTATCATTGCAATAGCTTACAGCACATTTAGCCTTTTCATCATGTATCACCATAGCTGCTATAATAGCAATAAGAGGAGCAAACATAGCTATGATGATAAGCCATACTTTAATCCAGCCTTTTATATTATCTATTTCTGAAAAGTTATTATTATCATTCATATGGTTGTCCTCCTTAACATTATAATACCATAGAAAACTGTTTAAATATACATTTATAAAACCAAAATAGAAGCATTTAATCTGCTATCCGGCTGTCACCACCTACACTTTTCATACAAAGTGTATTCTAGTTTACATATCTCCTACCATCTGTAGCTTAAGCAACAGACCGGCATCTATCTGAATATTGAATCATCGAGCTTCATGGCGTATAGTAAAAGCACAACAAACAAAAACATACAAGGAGATAAACAACTATGATGTATCCGTCTAAGTCAACTTAAAATGTCAAAAAACCTCCGCAATTTTTTAAATTTTGCGGAGGTTTTTCCAATTCATTGCTTTCTTTTTATTTACTTCAGTCCCATTCTTTGATAAAACTCCTTAACCCCTGTGTCTCCTCTTATAATCTGCCTGGATAGGGGCAAGCATAGCATCGCAGTCCATCATCTCTTGCATTTCAACTGCGGAACTGCAGCTTCTTGCACAGCCAACCATCTTGGACATAACTTCAAAATTCAGCCTGGTACCGTCACTGTCGCATTCATATCTCACAGCCCTGTTTTTAGAGACACCAAACCTTCCGGCTACTTCCACAGCATCAATATTGGCACCTAAGAAGATAAATTCCCAATGGTACTTCTTTTTCTTTTCCTCCACCATCTTCTTAACCTTGGAATAAGTGTACTCCCTGCTTGCATTCTCCATACCGTCCGTTGTAATGATAAACATTGTCTTCTCAGGTCTCTTATCAGCAGGAGTATTCTTCTGTACATTACCGATATGCTGTATAACACTGCCTACCGCATCAAGAAGAGCAGTACAGCCTCTTACATAGTAATCCTTGTCCGTGATAGCCTTCACGTCAAACAGATCTTTCCTGTTATGAAGCACCTCAGCCTTATCATCAAACAGCACTGTTGAGATAATAGCCTCGCCTTCTTCCTTTTTCTGCCTCTCAAGCATGGAATTATAACCACCTATGGTATCCTTCTCCAAGCCTGCCATCGAACCGCTCCTGTCAAGAATAAAAACTATCTCTGTTAATCCCTTCTTCATATACATTTCCTCGCTTTCATCTGTTATCCACATCAGATTATGTGGTTTTCTTTGTTACGAGTACAGTATATGTCAATATTTTTATCAAATGGTCGCATCACAGGCGACATCTTAAAAGGTTTTATTCTCCCAGAAGAGGCTGGTTATGATCAAACAACGCAAGGTTTATAGTATAGGTATCGTATACTTCCTGCTCAATAAAGTATTCAATTATCAGATCAAAAATACTGCTCGGTGAAAACGCATATCCTGCACGTCCGATAAAATCCTTCGTATCATCCAGGCTCAGCTTAAGCGCCAAAGCAAATGCCACCGCAGTGATCTTCTTCGGCTGATATGTAGGATTACTCCTAATTTTAGAGAATAACTTTCGGTCTATATTCGCACGCTTGTATACCTCAGTATCGGTATAGCCCTTATCGTCTATAATCTTAAGAAGACTCTCCTGCCAGGTATCACTCAGATGCTTTACCCTATCGTCAAGAGACGGTTTCTTTGCAGCTGTATGTATCTTAAATCCGTTTGCACTTCCGTCAGGAGCAGAACCCACAGACTTCTCTTCACAACGTTCACGTGCTTGCTTTGCATGAGTTTTACCTGCACCAAAAAGCCTGTTTAAAAACCTTGGATCCACTGTACTGCTTTCTCTTACAGGTTCTTCAAAATCACAGATTTCAGATTCAAGTTTAGCTGCATCACAAGCATATTCAAGACTGCTTTGAGTTGAAACATAGTTGTCATCAATGAACTCATCTATCCCGGAATACAGCTTTCCTGACAGTACAAATGATTCCGTGTCAAAAACAACAAGGATAATCTCCATATCTTCTTTAAGCAGAAACTTGCTGAAAGAAGATACTGCTATCTTCAAGGCTTCATCCTTCGGAAAACCGTATACTCCGGTCGATATAAGAGGAAATGCAATGCTCTTGCATCCCAACTCAACCGCCAGTATCAAGCTATTATCATAGCATTTTTGTAAGTTTTCAAATTCGCAATTCTTTCCATCAATCCATATCGGGCCTACAGTATGAATCAAATACTTGGCAGGCAGATTAAAGGCCGGCGTTGACTTGGCTTCACCCACCTCCATCTTACCTATTTTCTGACGCTCTGCTAACAGATTCTCCATACCTGCTGCGTTATAGATCGCAGAATCCGTACCCCCGCCACAAACTGGCTCAGGATTTGCCGTATTAACTATCGCATCAGCCTTAACCTTTGTAATATCATTCCTTATGATCTGAAACGGCATCTTCTACCCTCCAAATAAACAAACTATCTTTAAAAAGGCTTTATCCTATCACTATACTTTCCATGTACTGCTGCTTTCTTATTATACCAAATCAATCCATTGTTTTCAAACGCAAAATATGTATTTCGCAAAAAAAGAACTGACTTCGAATCCATCACCGGATCTTAAGTCAGTCCTTCGCATTTTCAAAAAATATTTATCATATGATCAAGCTATATCATTAATGTAAACCCATATTCTTTTACTTTCTTTTTGAAGGTCGGAATAGACATTTGAAGTTTCTCAGCAGCTCTTTTCAGAGTAATGTCACCGTCATTTACCAATGAAACTATTCCTTGCATCATACCACGCTCTATACCTTGTTCTATACCTTGTTCTATACCTTGTTCTATACCTTGTTCTATACCTTTTTTCTCTATATAATCAGCATAAGTACACATGTCCATCGCCTCCTTAAAATCTTGTGTTACCGGCAACCCATAAGTTTCCTTCAGTGTTTTTACCTTCTGTTCACCGGTCATTCTTTCATCAAAAACGTCTGTTAAAAGCTTAAGCAGTTCATTATCTACTCCTTCGGTATCAAACGTTTTGCTCAGGTTTATCTGTATTACAGTCATGATATCATATCTCGGATTATCATCACAACTTCCATATAAGAATTTCCTGCAAATACTATACTTTTCTATAATATTGGCTTTTTTCTTTGATGTCCCGGTACATATCCATATGGAGTATACCTTTTTTATGTTTCCGTATTTCACCGGATCATCAGCATGAGTAGTAAACTCCACTCCCTGCTGCGATGATATCATCCTGCAGCAATAAAACAGTTCCCTAAGTATCAGTTCATAACCGGGGTTATCATCATTCTGGGACTCAACATTGACGATCAGTTTGATTTCCCTCATATTATTGTCACCTGGTAATTTCAAGTATGTCCTGATGTCATAAAAAACAACACCCTCACCTTCAATATAGTCCTCTGTCCTGAGCCCGTCGATTCTTGGTAATGAATTAGTCAACCCACTGTCAACAGGAACTTTACTTATGAGAACATCGCCCTCTATACAGGCCTCAATCTTCTCATAGCTTAAATCATGGCACTCTTCGACCACTTCTTTGAAAATCCTAGCCAATAGTGGTTTAAATGCTAACACCTTCTTTACTGTCTGATCCAGTTTTGCCTTTATAGGATCCACTCCCACGACAGTTTTGCCAAATTCTGTTAAACTCTCCATCTAACCTCTTTCCGAGTACAATAACAGAAAATAAGACATACTACCCGGATTAGTACTCTTATGTCCCTGCTTTATACTCTATGATATTTTTAAGCAGGGAATAATTCGAATTCCGAGTATTCATGATGTAGTTTTATAAGCTATAGCCATGTGGCTTATATAATCAGGTCGATAAATGAGAGACCGAAAAAAGTTATTACATAATGCAGCCAAAAACCTATTCATCATACGGAAAAATGACAACGAATTGTCATTGATTATCGCTTGCTTTATTATAAAGTATCATAAATCCACATAAAAAGCAAGCATTTTTAAAATAACTTCAACGATTAAATCATATCTTCTTCTCAGTAAAATAATAATCAACTGTTTCCGTCACTGACCCCATTTTACATCAGATAGATGTACTATAAACTCCCCCGGCAAATAAATAATGGACGAGTTCTAAGAACTCATCCATAAGAAAAAGATTACACAACTACTGTACAAAAACTTTATTCATCATTTTTTAACTTTAATCCATACTCCAAATACAATTTTTCTCTCAACTTTTTATTTGTAGCACATTTTGTAATATCCTCATTGCGACCATCTGCAGACAACTTTATTACAAGACGTGCAAATAGATCCTCGCCTTGCTTCCTGCCAATCTCCTCGCCTTCTTTTCGGTCATATTTTCTAATCAGTTCTTCATCATATTCAGTCATCAGCATAGTCTTCACCTCCGCCCTGTTAGCCAAAATGAATGGCCTTATCACAAAATCATCCGGCATCGCCTTTACTGCCGCCTCAACAGAAGCATCCAGATCCATGTCCTGCTTCTGATTATTCCTTATCTCATCCACAAGCCATGCATATTCCTTCAGAGGCTTGCAGGCATCCATCAATTTTGGGTTATTACCATAGTTGATGTTTAGCATCTTAACCTTTACTTCGATATCTCCTTCGCCTTCGTATGCATCGCTGAGTCTTAAAATCTGACTCTCATCAATATTTTTAGTACCATTATAGAAGCATACACATACCGGCCTGGGTATCTGCTGAAGTACAGTACCATACTCATAATAATCCGTAGTAGCTATATACTTCTCATATAGCCTGACCGCATACCTTAAAAACCTCAATGGCATATTGGGATTATAACTGCTCTGGGCTTCCCATAGATTCATCTCAAAACGAATGATAAAGGAGGCATCATTCCTCATTTTCAGATATAGAAAATCCCCAATCGTATTAAACTGGATCTCATCAGGATCCGTATAGTCTGTGCTATTAACCGCATTATACAGATCAAGTGTCCACTGCCTGTTATCGGGATTGCCGAAAATAGCCTTAAAAAGCCTGTCCTTATACTCTTTGTTTACTTCCCTTAATCCCAATAATCTCTCATACTGCAGGACTTTTTCCTGCAAAACCGAAATAGTTTCCTTTAGAGCATCAGCTCCCTGTGTCTTATCAGACGTTTCCTTCATTAATCCTCCGTTCTTACAGCAGGAATAAAAGAACACCTGAAAGTACTTACCGATATACCCCAGACAGTTCCAATCCTACCATATATTATTGTTTTATAAGCAGGAATTAAAACTGATCTTCCGAGTATACATGATAAGTTTGCCCTGAAAAGGAAAGAATAGCAACTTATATACGGAACAATACGAACCCCGGCAAATTTATAAAGGAACAATGGCACCTGTGTGATAATGCCATCTGCCCATAAAATCATACGGTCAGTGAATGACCTCCTGATATTGGGCTATCCTCTTGCCAAAGTAATTGGTTTATCTTCTGCTTCAATTATATTAATACCACAAATTTTCGAACATTTCAAGGATTATTTTAAGTCTTACATTACTTATATCATCATGCTATTTTAATCTATATATTATATTCAATAAATGATGTTTCTTCTTCCTTTTAACATTTTTTATTTTCCTAGCCTTTTCTTCTATCCATATCATTTCATCCAATGATAATTCTTTATCAGAACGTATTCCTCCTGTTAACCCACTCAATTTCATTTTAACTTTCACTCCTCTCACTGAGCTACCACTGCAAACTCCGGATAATATAACGGCAGGTAACTTTCCTTGCTGGTCAGATGATATCCTTTGCAATACTCACACCAATAGTAGTCTAGTTTCTTACCACGTTCTTTTTCGAACTTCTTTCTAAAGTGGTTGGCTGTATGCTCGTCTCTGTATCTCCTCTTGCTTCCGCACTGTCTCCAAATATTGTATTTCATAGTCTCAAGCCTCCTTCTCAGTAAAAAAATGATCAACTGTCTCCGTCACTAACCCCATTTTACATCATATAGGTGTACTATAAACTCCCCCGGCAAATAAAAAATGGATGAGTCCATAGAACTCATCCATTAAATATCGTTACCGAAAACAACATACAATCTGTATATACTAATAAGCAACAGGGAACATCCCCGTTCTCGATGGACCCGGGTCTTTTGACCAGCCCCAAATATAATTACTTCTATTCTTAAAAGAAGTATAAATGATGATTTCTATTTTTGTCAAGTATTTTTTATTTATCTCTTGCCTCAATCTCCATTACATCGAGAAAACCACCAAAATTATAAGGATATCTGTTACTGCCTTCGAACTTTCTCTTCTTTCCATCCGTATATTTGAATGTTACCGACCACTGTGTCCCGTCCAAGAAGCAAGGATCCTCATATTCTTTCTTCCATTCCCCAATATGGAAATAGGCCAATTCACTAAGCAATATATCCCTTGTCATACCTTTATAAAACTTCCTGTTCAACTCCTTAGAATCTGGAACCGTATTGAAAATATCTCTTTCGGTAATAATATCATTATCCTCAAATACGATTTTTCTAGACTCACAGCCACCGAAATAACCGCCATATTCAATCTTAATGCTCTGAACATCCTTCAAACGGTCGTTAAACTCTTTGTCTGCTATCTCTTCTTTCGTGTACTCGTACTCCCAACCCTGCGATTCAAAATACTCTCTGGCTGATTCAAGGTAATCTCTGTATGTGCTTATCTTTACAGCCGGCATGGGACAGATCACCATTTCTTCCGACTCAGGATGTTCTTCTATCACTTTCTTCAAGCGGTTAATCTCTTTCCAGAGATTTTTCAATTCTTTCTTGGCCTCTTCATAACTTTTTCCCGACAAATACATATCTATATAATTTGCAGGTCCTATCATCATGGTTATTTTTCTCCCTTCTTTATCCATATAGCAAGATTAGCTATTCTCCTTCTTTGCCCATGCCTCATAGTCCTCAATAAACTTCTTAAGTAGCTCCTTGTCCATTATAAATGACTTGCTGAAAGGATTGATAACTACGCCCTGGAGATCGTCTCCGGCCAATCCGCACTTCAGTACATCCAGTATGGCTACCGGCATGATCACATTGGCGGTTTCACCCTTTTCAAGCTCGCGTTTGTTGATATACAAAGGAAGCCAGTATTTGCCTTCGCCATCTATCAGAGTATCCATACGCAGCCTTACTTCGTCCTTTATCTGTACAGTGTCACCCAGTTTTACATGCTCAATATCAATGCCTTCTCCCAGGACATTATTGACATCCACAAAAGGCATCGGTACTAAAGCCTCTTCTTTGATCCTCTTTGCCATGATATTAAGGAAGGTTATAAAAGCATCAGGACGCTTATTCTCATCCTCTTCGTTAACAAAAAGTTTGAAAGCTGCATCAAGGGGTGCATTATCAATGTACTCGTCCACCTTATCAGATATATTTCTGCCGACAAAACGATCAAAGCGTTCGATGACTTTAACCATGTCCTTCTCAGACCTTTTCAAGCATTCAATCCTAAGCAGGATCGGCATATCATAGAATGCTTCCGCCATAGCTCCTGCTATAGCTGCAAGTGTATCGGTATCGCCACCCAGGGATACCGCATTCCTGACAACATCCTCATAACTTGTACCATCAAAGAAACTACGGAGAGCCTTGGGCAGTGAATCCTGACATGACTCAACATGCTCATGTCTTTTTCGCATCTCATCAAGAGTTTCGGAAATATCGTAACCAAATTCCTTTACCACATAGCTCTCAATGTTTTTCTTCTCCCAGCCGGTACGTGCAAGATATATGACTGCTGCTGTACACTCCGCTCCTTTGATCCCTTCGGGATGATTGTGAGATACATTTGCTGTGGCTCTGGCCACTTCCCTGGTTCTCTCTATGCTGTCATATATCCAGCCAACCGGTGATACACGCATAGCTGAACCGTTCCCGAAGCTTCCATAAGGCCTCGGATCCTTAGAGCTTACCCAGTGGATAAATCTGGCACCGTATCCTGCATAGGGGTACTTCTGTCCCCACTTCTGCATGGATTTTATACAAGCTGCTTCGATTTCACTGACCGGTGCATCCTTCCCTGCATCCATAAGAGCCTCTGCTATGGCCACAGTCATCACCGTATCATCGGTCCACTTACTCTCGTAAGTCAAAAGTTCAAAATCCTTTGTCCAGCCTTCCCTATCAAACTCAAATCTGCTTCCTACAATGTCTCCTAATATCGCTCCGTACATAACATTTACCTGCCTTTCCTGTGCTGTAATCTCTCTTTAGTTTCTTTTGATCGGCTCGTTAACATTTGTTTTACCGACCTCTTTCTTTATTGTGAGATTATCTTAACACAGAAAATTTAGTTTGCGGTCGCCCACCGGGGGACTTTTATTATCTTACTACATAACGATTAATAAAATAGGCGGACAGTCTGTCCGCCTAAAGTACAAGCCTTTTACTTATTTTAGTGAAATTCTTTATCATCGATTATGGAAATCATACTCTCCAAAATCACCGGACTCATCAACAAAAATACTAAGTTCCCGCATGATATCTCCTAACATGTGTAAAAAAATAGCGGGTGTCTTACCCGCTTCTTGGTGGACCCGGGTCTTTCGACCAGCCCAGAGAGTATTGCTACCCTCTTCTTGTATGTTAGTTTAGCATAAAAAAGCAGAAAAATCAAGTCGTTTTTGAAAAATTTCAAATTTAATACAATCCTATTCCCGTTAGTTTACATATATCCAGCATAATATTTATCTCAATAATATTGTACTGACCATTTAGAAGGCATTGCTTTACCAGCTTATCTCTCTTGTCATATGGGTTAAATGCCATGTCAGCACTTGCCAATAGTTCTTCCGCCTCTTCCAATGATAGCCTTAAACCAATGCAAAATCCAAGTACGGTTCTCTTCTGAGGCTTTTTAGTATCACCGCTCAAAATTTTAGCAAATGCTTTTCTATCCACATTAGAACTCTTATAAACTACAGCATTATCCATATCCTTCTTTATGATCAGATTTCTCAAATGATTCCTGAATGCAAATTCCGCCTTACCATCATTGGCATATAAATTACTGTCAAACGTCTTACTGTTGAACGGCTTGGAATTCAAAGGCTGCTTAGCTGAAACATCTCCCGTTATATCTGTTGGTTCTTTCTTAGGTTTCTGGCCCTTCCTTATTTTCGAAGCCTTATAAGCCTTCGGCATCCCATCCTGTACATCAATAATATTCTCGTGCAGAGTTATTGATTCATCATACGGATTATTTCCTTCAGGAACCTCATAATAATCCGACTCCCTACGCAGATACTCAAGCTCTCTACGGTATCTCTCCCTTTCTCTTTCAAACTCACGTGTACCGATACCGTATTCCTTCTGATGGGCTTTTATAACTTCGTCATCATTTATAAATGACTCTACCTGGAAGAAAAGATGCTTTGACAGCCTAAAAGCCTTGTCATCAAAGACGACAAGTTTGACATTCATATCTACATCATCCCGCATCAAGAAGCTGTTGATCTCGTCCATGGCTATACGAAGAGCGTCAGCCTTTGGGAATCTATAAACACCGGTAGCTATAAGAGGAAAAGCTATGCTCCCACAACCAAGCTCCAAAGCCTTGTTCAATGATTTGGAATAGCAGCTCTTCAAAGCTACAAACTCACCATTATCTCCGCCATCCCATGCAGGAGCAACTGTATGTATGATATACTTCGCTTTCAGTTTAAAAGCAGGTGTAACAGCTATATCACCACATTTGATCACACCAATTTTCTTTCGTTCTGCTAAAAGCTGTTCCTCACCTGCAGCCTTATATATCGCACTGTCCGTCCCACTACCATATGTCGGCTTCGGATTAGCAGTATTAACTATGACATCTGCCTTAACTTTTGTAATATCATTTCTTATAATCTGAAACGGCATAGTATCACCTCTACTCTACATATATTAGTACTACAGGTAAGTATACTCTTTTAGGTTTACAAAATCAACATCTTTACATCTCAGAACTCAAAGTCAGGTAACCTTTTCTGGAGTCTTTTTCTCAGCTTCTTCTGTTTCTCTATGACCACTTTGACCTGATCAAAATGATATCTGTCACCCTCTTCTATCTGCTTATAATAGTACCCTTCAGCAAGTTGATAATAACGAAATGCTTCCGCATCGTTCTGCTCAACTCCAATCCCTTCATACAAAAGATCACCAACCCTCTGGTATACACAACCTACATACTTTTGAAGTCCCATATCATCCTTCCATACAAGATCCAAAGCCCTACGGTAAAAGAAAGCGGTCATCTTATCATTCTTTTCAACATAGTATCCGTTGCGGAACATATCACCTAGCTTATAGGAAGCTTCATGTCTCCCCCGAAGAGCGGCCTTAGAGAAATAGAGGTAAGCTTTTTCATAATTCACTTCGGTACCGAATCCATAATAGAAAATGTATGCCAGATTTTCTGATGCAAGAGTATAACCAAGCCTATCAGCTATTTCGTAGTACTTTCTGGCCTTAACATAATCCGGCTTGCCGCCAACACGCCCTCCGTAATACAAAACTCCCAGATCATTTGCAGCCAGTGCATCACCCTTATCCAT
>JAEEGG010004923.1_pt1 | contig 32193 bp, 17 predicted proteins | sample 9134161 | NCBI WGS metagenome assembly JAEEGG01 (sample SAMN16246543, study PRJNA631951) | gut metagenome | biome: gut microbiome; feature: rumen; material: CR-attached | host: Bos | place: Iran: Karaj | collected 2018-10 | reverse complement strand
GCGAGCTACTTTAGTAGCTACAGGCTGAGACAACGACTTTGCCGTATGTAACATGGGGAATGTTACATGCGGCAAAGTCTGTGGGAAGAGCCAGGTGGCAGACGGCGGCAGTATTTCTCAAAATAGCGTTAGTATTTCTCCAAACGGCGTTAGTATTTTTCAAAATAGCGTTAGTATTTTCCCAAACGGCGGCAGTATTTTTCCAAACGGCGGCACTTTTTGGATGAATTCTCTAGAGAATTGAGCAGAAAAGGCTGGTAGCAGATGCTGTAGCTACAGCGGTAGCGCGAAACGGAGGCTTGTGGCTACCGATAACGGTTTGCATTCCAGTTGGTTAGATGCCAAGGTAGCGCTTGTAGTTCCATTTTTTTCCCTATATTACGCGCACGCGCGAGGCTATGGAGTATATAGTAATATTAAATTGGTGGGGGAAAGGTTTGGAACTTTGGATTTTTTTTGCTAACTTTGCAGTGCGCTTTTCGATGATGCGAGAAGTGACGCTAGTCAAATGTAAGGATAATTATAAGTACTGAGATATGGTAGGACGAAGACTGTTTTCCATTGTGACCCTGTCTGTGCTGTTGCCACTATGTGTATGTGCCGGACAGCTTACCCGTTTAGTGAATCCCTTTATCGGCACCGGCGGACATGGCCATGTGTTCCTGGGTGCCAACGTGCCTTTTGGCCTTGTCCAGCTAGGTCCCACTCAGCATAACCAAGGTTGGGACTGGTGTTCAGGCTACCATTACAGCGACTCCGTGCTGGTAGGCTTCAGTCATACCCACCTCAGCGGTACCGGCGTGGGCGACCTGGGCGATATTACCGTGCTGCCCGTGGTGTCGCCCGGCCAGAGCGAGGTGAGGTTTTCGCATGAAGACGAAGCGTGTCGTCCGGGCTACTATGCCCTGACCCTGGCCAACGGTGTGAAGGTGGAACTGACGGCTACCGAGCGTGCCGGATTGCACCGATACACTTGTCCTGAGGATGCCGACAGCTTGTATCTGCGGCTGGACTTGAAATTTGGCGTGGGCTGGGATAAGATGGTGGATGGGAAGGTCAGCGTTGGCCCTGCCCCTGCCCTGAGTGTAAGCGGACACCGTTTCTCGCGTGGCTGGGCTAACAACCAGAAGCTGTTCTACGTGGCCGATTTCTCGAAGCCCTTTGCCAACTGCCGCACACAGGGCGACACGCTGGCCATCTTCTCATTTCCCAACGACGGTCAGCCGTTGCTGTTGCGTGTGGGCCTGTCTGCCGTGAGCGAAGAGGGTGCACGTGCCAACCAGCGTGCCGAGCTGAACCACTGGGATTTCGACCGTGTCGCACTGGAGGCCGATGCCAAATGGGAAGCACAACTGGCGAAGGTGAAGGTGACCTCTTCCGGCTCTCAGTCCTCCGACGTCCGTTCTCCGCTCTCCGTTTTCTACACCGCCCTCTACCACACGATGATTGCCCCGTCGCTGTTCAGCGATGTGAACGGCGACTATCGCGGGGCCGACGGCGAGCTGCATCACAACCATCACCAGACCTACACCACGTGGTCGCTCTGGGACACCTATCGTGCCGCCCATCCGCTGATGACGCTGCTGCACCGTGACCGTCAGGACGACCTTGCTGCCACGATGATCAGCATCTGGCGCGAGCAAGGCAAGCTGCCCGTGTGGCATCTGATGGGCTGCGAGACCAACTGCATGGTGGGCAACCCAGCCATTCCCGTGCTGGCCGACATGGTGCTGAAAGGCCTGACGCGCCGTGGCACAGAGGCCCTGGAAGCCATGAAAGCGTCGGCCATGCTCGACGAACGCGGCCTGAAGCTGCTGAAGCAATACGGCTACATCCCCTGCGATTTGTTTGAAGACCAGGAGACCGTAGGCCGTGCGCTGGAGTATGCGCTGGCCGACTGGTGTGTGGCCCGCGTGGCCGAGAGGCTGGGGCAGAAGCCTACGCAGCACTATTTCGACGAGCGAGCACAGGCCTACCGCCACTATTTCGACCCGGCAACGGGCTTTATGCGCGGAAAGGACTCCAAGGGGCGTTTCTCCTTCCCTAACGGGGCTTTCAACCCCTTCCACTCTGCCCCCAAGAACCGCGACTATACCGAGGGCAACGCCTGGCAGTTCACCTGGCTGGTGCCCCACGATGTCGACGGCCTCGTGTCGCTGTTCGGTTCCGAGAGCCGCTTCGTAGGCAAGCTCGACTCTCTCTTCATCGTCGAGGGCGACCTTGGCGAGGAGGCCCCTCCCGACATCACCGGCCTGGTGGGACAGTATGCCCACGGCAACGAGCCTAGCCACCACATCTTATATATGTATAACTATGTGGGTCAGCCCTGGAAGGGTGCACGCCTCATCCGTCAGGTGCTCAGCGAGCAGTATCGCAACGACCCCGACGGTCTGAGCGGCAACGAGGACGTGGGGCAGATGTCGGCGTGGTATGCGCTCTCCGCCATGGGGCTCTATCAGGTGGAGCCCGCCGGCGGCAAGTATATCATCGGCTCACCGCTGTTCGACGAGATGACAGTGAATACGGGCAACGGCAAATCGTTTACTGTCAAGGCTATAGGCAATAGCGACAAGAATATCTATGTGCAGCGCGCACGGCTGAACGGAAAACCCTACACCCGTTCGTATGTCATGTACGACGACCTTGTGGGCGGCGGCACGCTGGAGCTGGAGATGGGGCCTGACCCCAGCGATTTCGGTACCCGCATGGAAGACCGCCCTCACAGCGATCCTCGCCAGTTCCATTCCGACGCGGTGGACAAGAAAATAGAGGAGGTGAAGCAGCTGCTCAGCGGGAATGCCAAGCTGGCGCAGATGTTTGCCGACTGCTTTCCCAACACGCTGGAGACCACTGTGCACTATCGTCAGATTGCTTCTCCCTCTGTGGAGAATGGAGGGGGACTTGATGACGACACCTTCGTCTATACCGGCGACATCCATGCCATGTGGCTTCGCGACTCAGGTGCCCAGGTGTGGCCCTACGTTCCCCTGGCCAAGAGCGACGAGAAGCTGCGCCACATGCTGCGCGGCGTCATCCTGCGCCAGTGGAAGTGCATCTGTCTGGACCCCTATGCCAACGCTTTCAACGACGGCCCGACGGGCGGCGATTGGCAGAGCGACCGCACGGCGATGAAACCCGAGCTGCACGAGCGGAAGTACGAGATTGACTCCTCGTGCTATCCCATCCGCCTGGCCTACGAATACTGGAAGCAGACGGGCGACGAGAGCATCTTCGGCCAGGACTGGCTTCAGGCCGTGAAGAACATCCTGCGCGTCTTCCGCACCCAGCAGCGGAAGAGCGGGGTGGGGGACTATCGCTTTCTGCGTGTCACCGACCGTGCTTTCGATACCCAGGGGTGGGACGGCTATGGTGCTCCTGTGAAGCCCGTCGGCCTCATCGCCTCCGCCTTCCGTCCCAGCGACGATGCCACCGTGCTGCCTTTCCTTGTGCCGTCGAACTTCATGGCAGTCAGCTCGCTGCGAAAGGCCGACGAGATACTTCGTAAGGTGAACAAAGAAAAGGAGCTTGCAAAAGCATGTAGCAGCCTTGCTGACGAGGTGGAACAGGCATTGCGGGAATATGCCGTGGTGGAGCATCCCAAGTATGGCAAGGTCTACGCCTACGAGGTGGACGGCTTTGGCAATGCGCTGCTGATGGACGACTCGAATGTGCCCTCGCTGCTGGCGATGGGCTACTTGGGCGACGTGCCCCTGAACGATCCTGTATGGCAGAATACCCGTCGCTTCGTGTGGAGCGATGACAACCCCTGCTTCTTCCGAGGCAGTGCTGGCGAGGGCATCGGCGGTCCCCACATCGGCCGCGACTATGTGTGGCCCATGAGCATCATGATGAAGTGCTTCACCGCCCAGAGCGACGAGGAAATTCGCCACTGCATGCGGATGCTGCTTGATACCGACGCCGGCACCGGTCTCATCCACGAGTCGTTCCACAAGGACGATGCCTCGCGCTTCACCCGTCCCTGGTTTGCCTGGCAGAACTCGCTCTTCGGCGAGCTGGTGCTGAAGCTGCTGGCCGACGGCAAGCAGGACTTGCTTAATAATCTGTAAAGCGAACATGGCATTTCTGCTGCAAGAAACAGCGCGTCAGCATCCAAAAGCTTAAAATGAGTAAAAAGGCGTAAAATTCTTCGCTCTTCACTCTTCACTCTTCACTTTTTTTTCGTACCTTTGCATCTTGAAAGAATAATTGGTCATTAACAATTCAATAAATTCAAAGAAATGGTAAACTACAAGGATTTAGGTCTCGTGAATACCCGCGAGATGTTCAAGAGAGCAGTAGCCGGCGGCTATGCTATCCCCGCTTTCAACTTCAACACGATGGAGCAGATGCAGGCTATCGTGATGGCAGCCGTAGAAACGAAGTCGCCCGTCATCATGCAGGTGTCGAAGGGTGCCCGTAATTATGCCAACGCCACCATCCTGCGCTACATGGCTGAGGGTGCCGTGGCCTACGCCAAGGAGCTGGGCTGTGAGCATCCTGAGATTGTGCTGCACCTGGACCACGGCGACACCTTTGAGCTGTGTAAGGACTGCATTGACATGGGCTTCTCTTCAGTGATGATCGACGGCTCGCACCTCCCCTACGAGGAGAACATCGCTCTGGCTAAGAAGGTGGTTGACTATGCTCACCAGTTCGACGTGACCGTTGAGGCTGAGCTGGGTGTGCTCGCCGGTGTTGAGGACGAGGTCAGCGCTGCTGAGTCTCACTACACCAAGCCCGAGGAGGTCATCGACTTCTCTACCCGCACAGGCTGTGACTCTCTGGCTATTTCTATCGGTACCAGCCACGGCGCCCACAAGTTCACTCCCGAGCAGTGCACACTGGTGAACGGTGTGCTCGTTCCGCCGCCATTGGCATTCGACATTCTGCACGAGATTGAGAAGAAGCTTCCCGGCTTCCCCATCGTGCTCCACGGTTCTTCTTCTGTTCCTATGGAAGAGGTCGAGACCATCAACAAGTTCGGTGGCCACCTCGAGGCCGCTATCGGCATCCCCGAGGAGCAGCTGCGTGAGGCTTCGAAGAGCGCCGTCTGCAAGATTAACATCGACAGCGACTCGCGTCTGGCCATGACCGCTGCTGTGCGCAAGCACCTGGCCGAGCATCCTGGTGACTTTGATCCTCGCCAGTATCTGAAGCCCGCCCGTGAGAACATGAAGAAGATGTACATCCACAAGATTGTGAATGTGCTTGGCAGCGACGGCAAGCTGGCTCAGTGCTAAGCGGCTCCTGCATGAAGAGGCAAAAGAAATCCCTGCCCGGTGTGGCAGGGATTTTTTATTTCCGCTAGTGTGGGTGGAATTGTCGTTTCTGCTGGTGGCAGGGCGTATGCCTCAGCAGCCTTTGGAGGTCATGATGTTGAGCACCATCTCGTCGGTAGGTCCCATGCCGTTGGCTCCTATGGCCGTCAGGTTGCTGATGCTCCTGTCCACGCTGTCGTCGACGATGCCTTCCTGCGAGCTGACACATTTGCCCTCCATGGAGAGCAATGCTGAGAGCACGGCGGTGCTGACGCCGCTGGTGATTTTCAGCGAGCACGACGGCTTCGCCCCGTCGCAGATCATGCCCGTGAGGTTGGCCACCATGTTCTTCACTGAGGCGCAGATGCGGTTGTAGTCGCCGCCCATGAGGTAGGTGATGCCTACGCTGCTGCCTATGCTGGCCACTACGCATCCGCAGAGGGCGGAGAGCGTTCCCAGCGACTGCTTGATGTAGATGGCTGTGAGGTGGCTCAGGGTGAGGGCCCGGATGAGCTCTTCCTCGGTGTTCTCGTTCTCCTTGGCATAGACGCAGACAGGGTTGGTGGCACAGATGCCCTGGTTGCCGCTGCCGCTGTTTGACATGACGGGAATCATGGCTCCGCCCATGCGGGCGTCGCAGGCTGAGGCTGTGCGGGCGATGATGTGGCAGAAGATGCTGTTGCCGAAGATGCCCTTGGAGAGTGGGCGGTCGATGGTCTTGCCCAGGTTATGGCCGTAGTTACCCTTTAGCGCCTCGCGTGCCGCGTTCATGTTGTAGGTACGCGTCTCCTCCATGAAGCGAATCTCGTCGAGCGGTGCGGTGGTGGCAAAGTCGTAGACCAGACGGAGGTTGAGCGGAGGGCTTGCTACCGCAATGGTTTCGGGTGTGGTAGGAAACTCTCCACTTTCCACTCTCCGCTCTCCACTTTCCACGAAGTGCGTATGGCTCCCCGCGATGACAGCTGTCTCGCTCTTCCCGTCGGCCTCGACGATGATTTCTACGTATAGTTTCTCAGTGATGCCCTTTTTCAGCTGGATGTCGATGCGGTTCTCTCTAAGGAAACGCTTCCCTTCTTCCAGTGCTTCGGGCGTGAGGTCTTTCAACACTTCCAACTGGTATTCGCTCTTGCCGATGAGTGTCCCCAAGGCAATGGCGATGGGAAGTCCCGTCATGCCTGTCCCGGGAATGCCCACTCCCATGGCGTTTTTCAGGATGTTGGCACTTAGCAGTGCGGTGATGTGCTCCGGGCGTTTGCCCAGCTTTTCGGTCGCCTTGGCTGTGCACAGCGCCACGCACATGGGTTCGGTGCAGCCTATGGCAGGCACTACTTCCTGATGTATCAGGGCAATGATTCTTTCGCGTGTCTCTTTGTCGACCATAGTCTTCTGTGCTGTCTGTTTATTCACTGTCTATTCCCAGCAGGGGAAGCAGGTCGCCTTCTCTATGGAAGATGACAGCCGTGGTGACCATGAAAGCAAGGAAGAGGAACACCAGGCATATCTTGGCCCGTGCCGGAGCCGACTTCTTGATGGGTACAGTGGCTGGCTGCAGCGTGGTGAATGCCGGTGTGTCTTCCTGCAGCTTGGCTTCAGCCATCTGCAGCTGTGCGGAAATCTGCGTGTAAGCCTGTTGCTGGAGGTTCAGCTCAGTTTCCAGCTTCACCTGTTGGCTGTGAACGCTTTGCAGGAATACCTTCTGGTTGCGGTCGCTGAAGACGGCATAGTCGTTAAGGGCTTTCTCGTAGCGTTCTTTTGACTCCTGGCAGAGGGCTTTGTAGTATTCTACATCGATGCGGGCCTTGGTGGTGCGGTATTCGGTGATGAAATCCTGCAGTTTTTTCTGCACGGAGTCGGCAATGGTGGCAGCGATGAGCGGATCCTGGTCTTTCACGTCGATGGTGATGACCAGCGATTTCTTATCGACATCGCACACCACATTCTTCTCTATTTTCTCAACAACCCGTGTCTGCTTCTTGGTCAGCTTGAAGGAATTCAGGCTGTTCTCGTCAAGGTCATCCTCATCGCTTTTGAGAAGGGAGAACAGGGCCTTGATGGGTATAGCCCACCACGAGCTTTTCTGCTCGTTGAGCAGGTAGTCGTAGTAGGTCATCACCTTGTCATCATCCTCGCGGTGCACCTTGATAGGGAAGAGCGATGTGCGGAAGGTGACGCTGTTCATCAGCTCCGGATAGAGGGTGGGTAGAATAGCATCGCCTGTGGTTGGCGTGCCCAGGTTGATGCCAAAGCTGCTGACCAGGTTGGCCAGTGTGGAGCGCCGGGCAGCCGACGACATTTCCGGCGCCAGCGTCACCGTGCATTTGAAGGTGTTGGGGATGCCCAGGGTGAAAATGGCCGACAGAAGGAATACGATGGGTAGCACTTTATAATAGAGCTTCTTGTGCTTCTTCATGTCCTTCGCCAGTTTGCCGAAGTTGATGTTCCCTTTCTTGGCTACTGCCTTGGGCTTGGCGGAGGCCTGTCCCTGTTGTTCTGTATTCATGTCTTGTATGAGTTACTTGACGAGATTAGCAATGGTGGCAACCATGGTGGCTAGTGATGCGATGCTGGTGCCGATGCCCAGCCATTGGGTGAGGGCGGCGGTGTTGCGCGGTGCTTTCGTGGGCACCACGATTTCGCACCCCGGCTCCATCCTGGCCTTGCTGGCTTTGGCGATGGTGCCGTTCTGGTAGACTACGTATGAGCCGTTCTTCTTGGCACGGTTGCCGAATCCACCTGCCTGTTCCACATACTTCTTGAATTTCATGCCTTCGATATAGGCCACTGTGTTCGGGGCGCGGACGTCGCCGCTGATTTTCACCGTACGGTTTTGGAGCGGGATGATGAGGTGGTCGCCGTTGACGAGTTCAATGTCCTGCTCTCCGCCAGGGTTGGCGAGTGCCTCATCAAGATGAATGCCAACGGTATAGTGGGTCTGCATGGCTAGTTGTTCTATCTTCACCGAGTCCTCGCCTTCAGCAGTCTGGCGGGCTGTCTGTAGCACCCTTTGCATGCGGGCTCGCTCGTCTGCGGTCATTTTGCGTGTCAGGCGGGCACCGCGCACGTATGCCCCAGGCATCACGCCTCCTGCGGACTTCACCAAGTCGCTCAGCCGTTGGTTCTTCGTCTCCAGATTGTAGTTGCCTTGGAAGGCTACCTCGCCTGTGACTGTCACTTGCATGGGCGCCTTGTAGACCGGGCTGCGGCGGACCTGCACCACGTCGTAGGGTTCAAGCAGGAAGATGCTGTCGCTGTCGATAGTGAAGTTGTCTTTCAGGGCAAAGCTGAAGTTCTGGCTGGTCTGTAGTCCTGATTCCAATGCTTTAGGGTCGCGCAGCCGGCGTGAAATATCTACCTTCACCGTCGATGCGGCATCGGTCAGTCCTCCTGCCTGGACAATCAGGTCTTCCACAGTGGTGTTGTCTGCATACTCGTATGTGCCGGGGAAGATGACCTCGCCCTCGATTGTCAGCGTGCGCAAGTTCTGGTGCTCGGCCTGGGTGGGAATAAAGAGTATGTCCTCGTTCTTCAGGGGAACGTCGGCCTGCTGCCCGTTGAGGATAGCTTCCAGGTCTATGGCCAGCACTTCCTGCGTGCGGTTGGGCTTCATGCGGCGTATGACGGCCCGGCTGGTCATGGCCTCTTCGGTCAGTCCTTCGGCTTTCTCTATCAGCGTGCGGACGGAGTTGCACTTGTCGGCCAGCTGATACATGCCCTGGCGGAACACGGCTCCTTTCACCTCGACCATGTTCTCATAGCGGTCGTAGATGCCGTCCACGCTGAAGGCGTCGCCGTCGGCCACCTTGAAGCTGGACATCTCAAATTCCTCTACGTTGTAAACGCTTCTCATTTTCCCATTGGAGCGGAGCACTCGGACTGCCTTGCTGTATGCATCGCCGGTGAAGCCGCCGCAGTATTCCAACAGGGTGGCCAGGCTTTCGTCCTTGCGCATCTCGTAGGCCATAGGCCGCTTGACATGGCCGCCGATGTCGACGATACAGTCGTAGGTGCCTACTTGAATGACATCGTCGTCGGCCAAACGTACATTTCCTGCCAGCCGACCGTGTTGAATGAACTCATAGATATCGACGACGGTGATAAGCTTGCCGTTGCGATAAACCTTGATGTTGCGCAGTGTGCCCAGGTCGCTGATGCCTCCAGCCATATACAGGGCATGGAACACGGTTGAGAAGGCTGACAGCGAGTAAGTGCCCGGCGTACGCACCTCACCCATCACATTGACGGTGATGGTCCGTGTCTGTCCCAGTGTGGTCTTGATGTTTGAACTGGAATAGAACGTTCCCAGACTAGCGGCGATGCGTGCCTGTGCGGCAGATACGGACAGTCCGCTCACTTGGACGGGGCCGAAGTCAGGCACTGTGATGAAACCGTCGGGGCTGATGGTCAGAGTCATGCTTTCCTGCGTGGCTCCATAAACGTTGACCACAAGCTGGTCGCCGGGGCCGAGCACATAGTTGGGCGGGGTGGCAATGTTCATGGCAGGCTCGAACGTGAGGTTGCGCTTGTTGAAGATGTCACGTCCGTAAACCCGGCGTCTTCTCATCTCTGCCGTCTCGGTGGCATCGATGGTCTCGTCTCCCTCTTCGCCAACCATGTCGGGAGTTTCAATGACGGCACTGCTCGACTTGCCGTTGTTCACACGCATGCGGTTCTCTGCCCCGCTGATGGCATTGTCAACGGAGTTGTCCAGATTCTTATTGGTGATTTGCTTGGAGTATTGGGCACGCAGTCGGCGTATCTGGTCGACCGTAGCCCCCCGCTGAATCAGCTTGGCTCCGATGTTGGCATCGGAGGTGCCAGCCCTTTTTTCTTGGGCGGCAATTTTGATTACCTCTGCGTCTGACAAGCTTTGTCCCATGACGGTTGTCAAGCAGCAGACCGAAAGAAATGTAATCAGGAGGAGTCGTTTCATGTTATTTATATATAATGTGTATATTCCTATTTGCTTTCGGCCAGTTGCATCAGGTATTGGCCGTACCCGTTTTTCAGCATGGGGCGGGCTGCCTCCACTAGCTGTTCCCGGCTGATCCATCCGCGCTTGTAGGCGATTTCTTCCAGACAGGCCACCTTCAGACCCTGGCGCTTCTCGATGACCTCGATGAATGTCGATGCCTCAGCCAGCGAATCGTGGGTGCCGGTGTCCAGCCAGGCGAAGCCGCGTTGCAGCGTCATCACCTTCAGCTTCTGTTGCGCAAGATAGTTCTGGTTCACAGTGGTGATTTCCAGTTCGCCGCGTGCGCTGGGCTTGATGTTCTTGGCAATCTCCACCACGCTGTTCGGATAGAAGTAGAGGCCAACAACGGCATAGTTCGACTTGGGCTTCTCGGGCTTCTCTTCGATGCTGAGGCAGTTGCCTTGAGCGTCGAACTCAGCCACGCCATAGCGCTCAGGGTCATTCACGTAGTAGCCGAAGACAGTTGCCAGCCCGTGTTTCTCGGCGTTCTCCACGCTTTGGCGCAGCAGTCCGCTGAAGCCCGACCCGTAGAAGATGTTGTCGCCCAATACCAGACAGACGCTGTCGCTGCCGATGAACTCTTCGCCGATGATGAATGCCTGGGCCAGACCGTCGGGCGACGGCTGTTCGGCATATTCAAAATGGACTCCCAGCTCACTGCCGTCACCCATCAGCCGGCGGAAACCCGGCAGGTCGTGGGGGGTGGAGATAATCAGGATGTCACGGATGCCCGCCAGCATAAGTGCCGAGACGGGATAATAAATCATGGGCTTGTCGAATATGGGAATCAGCTGTTTGCTGATACCCTTGGTAATAGGGTAGAGGCGTGTGCCGCTTCCACCTGCCAGAACAATTCCTTTCATGGTGTAATTACGTAATTATGGTGCAAAGGTACACAAAAGTTAGGAGTTAGGAGTTAGGAGTTAGGAGTTAAATCCGGCGGTTAACATTTTTTATGCTTTCTCAGCGCGTAAAACTCTCGACTCCTAACTCCTAACTCCTAACTTTTTTGTACCTTTGCACACAATTTAAACATGGTATCATGGGAATAATAGGAAAAATCTTTGGCCGCAAGACGGCTGATCAGGAAGAAAAGATAGGTGGCATGGAGGATTTCATGACCCTCATCCGTGTGTATTTTCAGGCGGTGATGGCTGCCGACCTCCACATCTCCAGCTTGGCTGTGCTGCCCGACCTCCGCACTTTCAAGGTTACGCTGAAGGTGCCTACCCAGCAAGGACGTCTGGGGGTCGGCGAGAAGGCCCGCTGCAAGAAGATGCTGAAGGACATGTACGAGATGGACGAACAGTTCTTCAAGGAGATAGACCAAAGCATCAACCGCCGTTGCCGTAAGCTGCAGGATGTGCAGCCCTACATGTTGCAGTTTCAGGCGTTCGTGCAAGATCTGATGATGCTGACGGGCAACCTGATGAAGTTCAAGCTACGCATGCCCAGCTTCTTCAAGAAGGCCATCTACAGTATGACCGAGAAGACCGTTCACGACATCTACACAAAGAACGACTACAAGGATGCCGGCGTCATCAAGACCGTGCTGGGCGTCCGTGAGTACAACAAGCGTCTCAATTTCTCCGAGAAGTGGAGCACTGATTTCGTCTATCGTGTGGTGATGTTGGCCAAGAAGGAGAAGCGACCGCAGGGGAACGAGAAATGAGAATCGAGGCATGAGGTGAGAAGTAAAAAATGTGAAGGAAAAGTTAAATAAGTAGAAAAAAACATCACTTTTCACTTGTCACTTTTCACTTGTCACATCTTTTGCCTACCTTTGTAGGATAAAAGCGTTGTCATGAGCCAAAGTGAGAAAGATTTAGCTACCTTCCAGACGCGTGTCAGGCAGATGATACTCCGTTTCAAGGAATTGAAGCAGGAGAATGTCGACCTTTATGCGCTGGTTGAGGAAAATGAGCAGCAGATAACGCAGCTCAAGGCTAAAGTGGCACAGCTGGAGCATGACTTCGCAACGCTGAAAGCGGCTAGAATGCTGGAAATCACCGATGGCGACCTGGAGGGAGCCAAAGAGCGGCTGGCCAGCCTCATACGCAGTATCAACAAATGTATAGCCGTGCTGAGCGACGAGAAGTAGAAGGACGGGGCAGATGTCCGTCCGCAAACAAGGTGAAGCGATGCCAGAAGGAAGTAAAGAGAAACTCAATATAAGGTTGCACGTCTACGACGAAGACATTGCAATGGTGCTGCACAACCGCGAGGATGAGCAGTATTATCGTGCTGCAGCTAAACTCATCACCGAGCGCTACGGGGCATACGCCCAGGTATATAGAGGGCGCAAGAGTGACCATACCATAGGGCTGATGACGCTCATCGAGATTGCCCTGCGGTATGAGAAGGAGCAGAGCAAGAACGACACGACCCCTTATGATAATATTCTCCGACAGCTGACTTCTGAGATTGAAGAAGCCTTGAAGTAGCCGAGAGAGTATTAACATTATATATTTTATTTATGAGTCCTGTACTAACAATTATTATTGCCGTGGCTGCCCTCATTGTGGGTGCGGCCTGCGGATACTTCCTGTTCCTCAAGGTCATCAAGGGGAAGTACAACGAGATGATAGAGTCGGCCGACAAGGAAGCCGATGTTATCAAAAAGAAAAAACTGTTGGAAGTCGAGGAGAAATTCCTCAACAAGAAGAGTGAATTGCAGAAAGAGGTGCAACAACGCAACCAGCAGTTCCAGCAAAACGAGAACAAGCTGAAGCAGCGTGAGATGTCGCTCAACCAGCGCCAGGAAGAGCTTGGCCGCAGGAAGAACGAACTCGACAGCCAGCAACAGCGTATTGACAACGAGAAGAAGGCACTTGCTCTGAAGCAGGAGGAGCTGGGCAAGATGCAGCAGAAAGAGCGCGAGAAGCTGGAAGAGCTTTCTGGCCTGAGTGCCGAAGAGGCCCGCAACCGTCTGGTGGAGAGCCTGAAGGACGAAGCCAAGACTGCCGCTGCCAGCTATGTGAACGAAATTATGGACGAAGCCAAGCTCAATGCCAATGCCCAGGCCAAGAAAATCGTCATCCAGACCATCCAGCGTGTGGCCACTGAGACGGCTGTGGAAAACAGCGTGTCGGTGTTCCATATCGACAACGACGATGTGAAGGGCCGCGTCATCGGCCGTGAGGGACGTAACATCCGTGCGCTGGAAGCTGCCTGTGGTGTGGAGATTGTGGTCGACGACACCCCCGAGGCCATCGTCATCAGCGGTTTCGACCCCGTGCGTCGAGAGACCTGCCGCTTGGCTCTCCACCAACTGGTGGCCGACGGCCGCATACACCCTGCCCGCATTGAGGAGGTGGTGAACAAGGTGAAAAAGCAGCTTGACAACGAGATTGTGGAGACAGGAAAGCGCACAGCCATCGACCTGGGCATCCACGGCCTGCATCCGGAACTGGTGCGCATCATCGGCAAGATGAAATATCGCAGCAGCTACGGGCAGAACTTGCTGCAGCATGCCCGTGAGACGGCCAACCTCTGTGCTGTCATGGCTGCCGAACTGGGACTGAACCCGAAGAAAGCCAAGCGTGCCGGACTGCTGCACGACATCGGCAAGGTGCCCGATGAGGAGAGCGAGATGCCGCACGCACTCTATGGTGCCAAGATTGCTGAGATGTACAAGGAGAAACCCGACATCTGCAATGCTATCGGTGCCCACCACGACGAGATGGAGATGCAGACCCTGCTTGCCCCCATCGTGCAGGTGTGCGATGCCATTAGTGGTGCCCGTCCCGGTGCCCGCCGCGAAATTGTAGAGGCATATATCAAGCGCCTCAACGACCTGGAGGCCATAGCCATGAGCTATCCCGGTGTCACCAAGACCTACGCCATCCAGGCAGGCCGCGAGCTGCGCGTCATCGTAGGTGCCGACAAGATGGACGATGCCGAGACCGAAGCATTGTCAGGGCAGATTGCCTCGAAGATTCAGAACGAGATGACCTATCCCGGACAGGTGAAGATTACTGTCATCCGCGAGACCAGGTCGGTGGCATACGCAAAATAAGTAAGAACCCCTCCTAACCTCCCCAAAGGGGAGGAAATCTCACCCAATTTCCCCTCGCCCCATGGAGAGGAAGAAAGAGGGTGAGCCTTTGTATAAGGCAGCAATATTGCTGTTGACCAGGGATTCTTCTCCAGCGGTTGCCGCATTCTTGCTTCACTTCGGTAACAAGCAATCTGCGGTCGAGCGCCCCGACCTGCGGTCGCCTACCTGTAGCCTTTCCCCTCCCTTCAAGGCAATTGCGAGGAGGGGAGCGTCCTGCGGAATAATTGATAAAGTGCCGACCGCTATATCGTTGCCTTGGATAATTAGGAGCTAGGGATGAGGAATATACGCCGAAAAAAAGGAGTTAGAAAACTGCCGGTTGGCAATTTCTAACTCCTGATTTCTAACTCCAAACTGTTTTCAGTCAAACATAGTGCCCTCAATGTAGAGGCGCGTGATTTCGACAGCTCCGTTGGTTCTCACGGTAATGGTCTTCTTGAAATGCCCCAGAGCCTTGCCTGTGCCGTTGTACGTCACCTTGATTTCTCCCTTTGCCCCCGGCTGGATGGGCTCCTTGGTGTAGCTGGGAACGGTGCAGCCGCAGGTGGCCATAGCCTGGTTGATGACCAGAGGCTCCTCGCCGACATTGGTGAAGGTGAAGGTGCACGACACCACAGGATTCTTCTCTGAGAACTGGCCGAAGTCGTGGGTCACCTTGTCGAACTTGATTTCGGCGGGCTTTTGTGCCATAGCAGCCGTCATGCTGCCGATGAGCAACAGTGTGAATAGAACTAATTTCTTCATTTTGTTATTCTTGTTAAATTGTTCACGCTATTTCGACGCAAAAGTACGAAAAAGTTACGATTCGGGAATCAGGATTTAGTTGTTTTTATACTAAGTTAGGAGTTGGGGGTTGCAAGTTATGAGTTTTTAACAAACCACTCACCGCTCACCATCAGATAATACTCTGTGGCACCCAGCAGGAAGCATCCTGTGCCGTAGTCCTCGAAGTCGGGAATGCGGGTGTAGCTTAAGGGCTGTCCGGCCGACGGGTCTTTGCCTGTCCCCTGCATCCAACCGAGGAAACCGTCGGGGTGTACAGCTTTGCTGACCATTGCTGTCCATGCACGATCGCATGCCGGCCGGTAGACTTCTGCTTTCAGGTATCCTTGCCTGATGCCCCACGCCATGCCATAGAGGAAGAGTGCCGTGCCGCTGGTTTCGGGCATGGCATAGTTCGTGCTGACAAGGCTGGGATTCCAGAACCCGTCTTCGCGCTGGCATCGCAATAGTGCCTCGCTCATCAGCAGGAAGTCTTTTTTCAGCTCCTTGTAAGCCTTCGACTTCTTCGGCAGCACATTCATACAACGCACCAGAGCGGCGTATACCCATCCGTTGCCACGGCTCCAATAGCACTGCTGGCCGTCGGGCTCCTGATACGGGGGCACGTAGTCGGCATCGCGCCACCACAGGCCTTCCTTTACGTTGAACAGACCGCCGCCGCACTCATTGCGGCTCCATCGGTACATCTTCATGGCGTGCTCCAGATACCGGCTGTCGCCTGTCAACTGGTAAATCTGCATATAGAGTGGCATGGCCATCTGTATGGCGTCAATCCATGTCCACCAGCCATAGAGTGAGCCGTTCTTGGGGTTCGGCGTCTGCATCTGGTGCTCCAGGTTGGCCACCACTTTTTCCAGTTTAGCATCTTCCTTCATTAAGGCCAGCTCATAGTAGGTCTGTGCGCAGCACTGGTCGTCGGCGTCGCAGGTGTTCACCCCGTTGCGTGGCGTCCACTGGTGGAAGTCGGCCCAGCGTATAGCATAGTCCACATAGCGCTCTTGCGGGTCAATGCGCTGCAGGGCCATCAGCCCCTCGTAGTACACGGCGCGTGTCCACAGTGAGCTGGGGCGTATCTTCTTCCAGTTCGTGGGCACCGTCGGGTCTTCATACTTCCGCATGAAATAGTCGTTTGCGCGGCGCGCCACATCCAGCACATCCTTTGCCTGTGGTTGTGCCATAGATAATGGTAATATGGTAAAAAGATAAAACAACAGAATGCCTACCCTGCCATATTTCCTCATTCCTGCTTCCGATGCTAGTCTTACGCTCATTTTCTTTTCACTATTTTGATGTTTTACTTCCTTGTCTTATCCCTTTTCACCTTTTCCCGTTGCAAAGTTACTGCTTTTTTCCCTAACAAAGAAATAAAGCAGCATAAAAGAAACAAAAAAGTGTTTTTCAACGCGCTATTGGCTCTTGCGCACGAACTCAGAGGGCGTCATGCCGTACTCAGCCTTGAAGTTCATGGTGAAGCTTTTGACTGTAGTAAAGCCTACAGCGTAGGCTATTTCCGTTATCTGCATCTGCGACGTCTCGAGCAGCGCTTTTCCACGTTTGATGCGGATGGTGCGGATGAACTCTGCGGGCCCTTGTCCGGTGATGGCCATGAGTTTCTTGTAGAGCGTGGAGCGCGACATGGCCACCTCGGCGGCCAGCGTCTCAACAGAGAAGTCGGAGTCGCCGATGTTCTCCTCGACCAGGGCGATGGCTTTCTTGATGAACTGCTCGTCGAGGGGTGTAATGGTTATTTCGCTGGGTTCGATGTTCATCTTCTGGCGGAATACGCGGTGGTTGTTCTGCTCCCACTCTATGAATTTCTTCACACGGAGGCGCAGCACCTCGATGTTGAAGGGCTTGGTGAGATAGTCGTCGGCTCCCAGCTGCAGCCCTTCGATGCGGCTGACGTCGGTGGTGCGTGCGGTGAGCAGGATGACGGGAATGTGGCACAGGCTGATGTCGCTCTTTACCCTTCGGCAGAGCTCAAAGCCGTCGATGCCGGGCATCATCACGTCGCTGATGATCAGGTCTATCTGCTCGTGCTGCAGAATGTGGAGTGCTGCTGCTCCGTCGGTGGCGGTGCGCACCTTGTAGGTTTCCTTCATGCAGGAACTGACGAACGACAGCATGCCGGAGTTGTCGTCTACGATAAGGAGGGAGGACTCCCTTTCGCCTGCTCCTTGCGAGGGGGTGGGGTAGGGGGCTTGCTCATTCTGCTGCTCCTGGCTAAGAATGTCTTCTCCCTCGCTTGTTGGCTGGGGGGAGGGTTGTGCCTTTAGTTTGATGGTGAATACGCTGCCTACGGGCTTGTTGTCGCTGACGCTGATGGTGCCGTGGTGCAGCCGGACGTAATCGCAGGCGATGTGGAGACCGATGCCGCTGCCTGTCTGCGAGCTGTCGTTGGTAGCCGACTGGTAGAAGCGACGGAAAATATTAGGCTTGTCGCTGTCAGGGATGCCTTTGCCGGTGTCGGCGACGGCGATGGTCACGCTGTCCTGCTCCTGACGGAACGACAAGGAGACACTGCCGCCAGAAGGTGTGAACTTCAGGGCGTTTGAGAAGAGGTTGTAGACGACTTTGCTCATCTTCTCGCGGTCGTAGTCCATGATGAAGCTGTCGGTGGTGTGGTTGAAACTGAGGTGGATGCCGCGCTCCTCTGCATAGTCGCCGAAGGAGACGAGAATGCTGTTCAGATGGTCTACGATGTCGCCCCGCTGCAGGTTCAGCGTCTCTCCGCCGGCGTCGAGGCGGCGGAAGTCGAGCAAGGCGTTCACCTCGCTGAGCAGCAGTTGGGCATTCTTGTGGATATTCCTGAGTTGGCCGAGCAGGTTGTCAGGCATCTTTCCGTTCTCCCAATGACTGGCACTCTTTGTCATCTTTGTCAGAATCTGCTCCAATGGCGAGATGATGAGCGTCAGCGGTGTGCGCAGGTCATGGCTGATGTTGGTGAAGAACTGCAGCTTCATCTCGGTGATTTGCTCCATCTTCTGCCGCTCCATCAGCTGGTGCTGTTGTTCTGCGCGCTCCTGCTGTCGCTTGCGCATCCTTTGCCATATAAGGAACGCAATGGCGATGACAGTCAGCGCATAGACGATGTACATGGGGACAGAGCGATAGAACGGTGGTGCCACGCTGATGCGCAGTTCTCGCGGATGACTCATGGTGCCGTCCTCACGGCAGACACACAGCTGGAGTGTGTAGTCGCCTGGTGGCAGGGCGTGGAATGACACGTAGTTCTGGTCGGTGGTGGCCCAGTCGCTCATCTGTCCCAGAAGGCGGTAGGCGTAGCGTGTGCGCTGTACGCCCTCCAGACTGCCAGAGAAGAATTTCACGGTGAGATAGGCCGCATCGTGGCTGAGCCTGACGATGCTGGTCTGCTCGTTGAGGAGGCTGTCGCCCACGGCTATCTCGCTGATGATAGCTCCCTCCCGCTCTCCTCCTTGAGGAAGCAGTTTCATCAGCTGGCGGGGATTGATGCTCATGTATCCCTCTGTGCCGCCTATAAGTATCTCTCCCTGTGGCGAGCAGGTCATGGCGTCACCATTGAAATAAAACTGTGGCATACCGACATTTGGAGTGAAGGATGAAGAGTGGAAAGTGAAGGAACCGTCATGCTGGCACGTCTCCAGGCTAGGTTTGTCTGCCCGCAGCCGCTCAGGCAGGATGCCCGCCACGCTGCCGCTTGTGGTGCATAGCCAATAGGTGCCGTCGTGGTCGCGTGCCATCCCCTTGACGATGTCGCCGCTGCGGCGGAAGTAGTAGAGCGAGTCTTGCTTCATGTCGAAGACGGTGACTCCTTCGGGGTGGGTGAGCATCATCAGCGCCTGCCGCCTGTCTACCATCACGTCGGTAATCATCTGGCTCATCCACTGTTGCGTGCCCCTCCTGTTTCCGAAGGCCACGCTGCACTCGCCGTTGTTCAGGTTGTAGCTCCACAGTCCGTAGACGGAAGCTATATACATCGTGTCTGCGCCGTCGTAGTAGAGATTGTTGCCGTGGATGTCATCGCCGTCGCTCGTGGTGACGATGGTGACGCGGCTCTGCGCTCGCTCAGTCGCTGCCTTGAAAACGACGGTCTTCCCTATTGCTGACGAAGTCCAGATGTTTCCCCTGTTGTCGCAGGCCAGTGTCCACACCTCTGCGCAGGGAAAGTTTTCCGTGTTCCCCTCGGGGGAGGAAAGGCTGGGGCCGTATCTTTCCCACCGTTCCGCATCGGGCAAATGGTAGAGGCCTTGGTTGTAGGTGCCGGCCCATACGCCTCCCTGTCCGTCGCTGAGCAGTGTCATCACCGTGATGTTGGGCAGTTCCGTCTTCACGATGCTGCCGTCGGTCTTTTCTATATAGATGCCGTCGCCGTCGGTCCCCATCCAAAGGTTGCCTTTCGTGTCGTAGGCCATGGCGAGGATGTCGCCGCACTGGGAGGCGTGTGCCTGCATGATGTTGTTGGCATCGCTGGTGTAGGAAAGGCCTGTTTTCAGGTGGCCCACCCAGATGGTGCCGTCGCGGTCGGTGGCCAGGCAGGTGGCGTTGTCCGATGCCAACGAGAGCAGCCCGTTGCGCTGATGCCTCATGCCCGTGATGTCGCCGGTATTCTTGTTATAGGCGAACAGTCCCTTGTGGTCGGTGGCAATCCAGATGTTTCCCCGTCCGTCGTCCATCATGTCGCGGATAGCATTGTTTTGCGAGGCTCCGGCCGACTGTGGCAGCTTTACCATCTCCCTTACGCATCTTCCCCCCACGATATATCGGCAAACATGCTCCTCGCGGGTGCTGTACACCCATAGTGTGCCGTCGGCATCGGCCAGCAGACAGTGTTCTCCGACCGACTGCTGCATGACCTCTGGCAGCACCTCACGTTGCAGCTCGCCTGTGCTGCTGACGAAGTGCCACACGCTATGGTCGGCGCTGATGTACAAACCATCCGACATTTCTGCCACCATGTTTGTCCATGTGCCGGGTACCGGCATTCCTGCATGGGAAGTTGCGGAGGAGGCTCTGTCCCAGCTCTTCATCTCCTTGGAGTGGCAGTCATAGCGGAAGATGCCGTCCTCGGAGAGTACCCACAAGGCCCCCTTCGCGCCCACCTTCACTTTGTACTTGCCGTTGCAGCTTATGCCGAAGCTGCGCAGCAGTTCGGTGGCCGAGGCGCAGAACTGCGCTGTATTGGTGTCGTAGAGATAGTAGTCGCCGCTTTCACACGCTATCCAAATCCGTCCTTCGGCATCTTCTTCTATTGACAGTATCGCGTTGTTGAAGACCTCGCGCAGCTGTGGGTCGCTGCTCTCAGGAAACCTGGTCTTCACCTCATGGCCGTCGTAACGGTTCAGCCCTTGTGAGGTGCCAATCCACAGGTAGCCACGGCTGTCGGCCAGCAGCCTCGTCACCGAGTTGCTGCGCAGTCCGTCGCCGATACCCAGCGTCCGAAATGCTGTTTGGGCGGGCTGGGCTGCTGCTGCCATCTGGGCGATGCAGAGCACCAGCAGGATGAATGTTCTTCTCACGCGGCTTTTCTTTATACAAAGACATCGAGACCACAGTCTAGACGGAGATTCCCATGCCTTAGCGCATCATTATTACTGAAATCGCTGACCCCACCCCTGTGGCAGAGGGGCAGGGGTGGGGCCAGTATTGTTGTCTCATTTTCTTAACGCTTCATCAAATAGTATGCTGCAAATTTACTAATAATATTTTAAACGCCAGCCTATTTCACGTACTTTTTTCCATTTCTGATGTAAATACCGCGAACCGCCGGGGTCTTCCACCTGATTCCCATCAGATTATAGGCAGCACCGTCGTCGGCAGCACTGGCCACTGCCTCGCGGATGCCTGTGGTCTCCATGCTGAGGCAGTAGAGGCGGAAGTTGTCAATTTTGTAGCGCCCTGTGCAGTCCCACCAGTTGTCCTCGTAGTTGCGGTTCATGGCCACCTTGTTGTTGTCTGTGCGTACGCCCAGCTCCAGCACTTCGTCGCTGCCGATGGTCACCTCGACGGACAGTGTCGACATGTTGCCCATGTCGCCCGATGCACCAGTGTCGTTGGTGTTCACCTCGTCATAGCCGGCAAAGGTGCGCGACTTCTCCTCGGGATGCAGCCGGTCCAGCTCGGCGGCGATGTAGTATTCTTCCTTTCCATAGTACTGCGCATGGTCGTTTGCCAGCAGCCGCTGTCCGGTCAGTCGCGAGCAGCCTCCGTCGTAGGTCACGTTCATGTCGACGGTTACCTTGTAGGTTCCGGCGGGCAGTCCGCTGACACGCTGGTAGAGGTAGGCGTCGGGCACAGGTGCCGAGAGCAGACAGTAGGAGTGTGCTCCGTCGGTGGTGTAGGCGTTGTCCTCGATGGCCGTCCAGCTGTTGATGCCGGCGTCGGTCAGCTCTTGGGCGCTGTGGCACTCCTTGCCCTCCACGCGCATTGTCCATCCGTAGGGTACGGTGTGTGCGGCATTGCCCACCGACTCGTCGTTGCCGTAGGTGTTCTCGAAGCTGGGGTTGGCCAGCAGGTTGGTGATGTCGTCGCCGGCTTTGATGCCGCTGCCTATCATTGCCTCGGCCATCAGCGTCTCCATCTGCTCGATGACAGCCCCGACGGCGGCGGTCTCCAGTGCCGGGTAGTCCTGCTGGTAGTCGGTCCAAGTTGTGTCGTAGAGTGCCTTCAGCTGCTGACCGGCCTCGGTGGCGGCGGCTGTCGGGTCGGCGAGCACGGCTTCAGCCCGTTGCAGCACGGTGAAAAGGCGGGCATACTCCTTCACGCTCACTGCTGCCTGCTCAATCAGTGTCAGGATGGTGGTGGCGCAATCGTTCACATCGTCGAACTTCGCTCCGCTGTCGGCCAGCAGGTCTTCGCCTTTGGCTTTCTCTTCTTCAAGTGCCTTGCGCAGGCTGCCTTCCATCTTCTGCTCCAGCAATTCGCTGGCCTGTGTCATGGCGTTCTTCAGGTTGTTGGTAGCCTCCTCCATGTCGGCCCCTATGTAGTAGAGCCGCAGGTTTCTGAAGCAGTTCCAAAATCCATTGGCCGAGCAGTCGAACTCCACCTTCAGCCGATGGTCGGTCACGGTGGCTTCCACCACATTATTATATAGTCCCAGCTCGAAGAACTTCACTGCCACGCCGGCATCGTTGGGCACCCAGTAGTCGTTGCCCTGGTAGCCCTCTTTGATGTCGGTCGGTCCGCAGGCAAACACGTTGTGGATGGTCACCTCGCTGTCGTTGAGGCGCACTTTCGAGTTCACCTTGTAAGTGGGGCTGCCGTCGCCTGCGTTCCAGTCGCTCTCAGCCTGTCCCCAGTCCCACGAGCACCACTGGAATCCCTGCACTTCAAGGCGGTAGTTGCCGTTAGGCACGTTCTCCACCACCTGTTCGGCCTTCCAGTCGCACCACCAGCGTTCCATAATCTGCTTGCTGGTGTCGATGCTGAAGTCGTTGAGCGTGGCCGTCCATCCGCCCACACCGTCGAAATGGCCGTTCACCAGCAGGTCGGTCACGTCTGTGCCTGCAGCAATGACGGAGTTCTTGGCTTTGTCGTTCAGGTCGGCCAGCGTTGCCATCACCTCCTCCAGCTGGCCGTTGTCGAAGGCATAGTTCTCCAGCTTCGTTTCCAGCTCGTTCTCTTCTATAAAGTCCGCCAGGTCGTACATGGCATCCGATTCCCCCTTGGTCAGCGTTGTCAGGGCTTCCTGAAGCAGGGCAGCAAAGGCTATGTATGCCTCGCGGTTCTTGACGGCCGTCTCGTAGTCGGCCAGGAAGGTGGTGAAGTGGGCCTCCTGTGCTTCTGTGTCGCTGCCAGCCAGCAGTTCGTTTGCCTTGCTGATGTCGGCCTTGAGCTGTTCGAGGTATCCGTTGTAGATGGCAGCCTCGTCAATGATGCTTTGGCTGTTGGCGATGAGCGTGGCCAGCCGTTCGGCCACGGGCTTGTCGCCCAGGTACTCCAGCTTGAAGTCGAAGATGACGCACTGGCCCACGTTCGTTCCCTCGAACATGATGCCCACCTCGGCCTCGCCGCAGCGCGTCTCGAAGGTCACCTCGGCCAGTCCGCGCCACCAGCCGGTGTCGGGCAGCGGCTCGCGGAAGAGCTTGTCGCCCACCTTGGCATAGATATAGGCTCCCGTGACGGGGTCGCCATCCTCGCCAGTATGCCTTATCCAGATGCCGTAGTTGCTGAATTTGTATTTGCCGTCAGGCAGGTTGGCCACCTGCTGGTAGACCTTGTTGTCGCCAAAGGCTCCGCCGGCCCACGAGCCGAGCACCTTGTTGTCGTCGTAGAAGCCTTGAGGGTCTGATTCACCCATGCCGCAGAAGTTGGCGGGCACCATTGTCCATCCAGGCACGTCGTGGCCGTCGTTCACCCAGTTCTCGGTGAGGTCAGGGTTGCGCAGGTATCTCCAGGTGACGTCGACAGGGTTCTCTTCCGATGCGTTCTCCATGCGGATGTTGAAGAGCACATCCTCCACGCTGGCGATGGCGGCGTCATATTCATCCTGTCCTGCCGTCGGGTCGTTATACACGGCAAGGAGGGCGCCGACGTCGTAGCCGCCGTCCTGCAGCTCCGTCATCACGCGGTGCAGGGCCAGCCGGCTGTGGAATGCTCCGTAGTCGGCCTCGGCAATGATGCTCCAGTCTATGGCACCCTCGTCGGCCTTCAGCACGGGCATCAGCGTCTGCCGCTCGTAGGAGAGACCCATCCACATGTCGGGGTAGTCGGCCCAGGTGAAGTCGGCATCGGTCTTCGACGGACGGATGCGGTAGCTGCCATTGTCCTGTCGCTCCACACACCAGGTTGTGTTGCTGTCGCTGGCTCCTCCGTCGCAACCTACATAGTCAAGGTCGGCATAGAGAAAGCCTCTGCTGCTCTCCATCGTCCACTCGTCGCCCAGCGTCGTGAAGGCGAACGCCGAGCCGTTGTCTTCGAGCGTTGCCAGCACGCCCGTGGCACCGACGAATTTCTCGGCGAAGAGATTGTAGAAGTAGTAACTCTGTCCGCTGGCGGGGGTACAGTCGGGAGGCAGGGGCTTGTCCCAATTCGCAGCGTGTACGTTCGTGACGGTTGCTATGAGCATAGCGACCAAGCAAAGCATTCTTGTACGTTTCATAACATGATTGATGATTAGTGAATAATTTGTTTTGGCCACAAAGTTACTGCTTTTTTCCTTCTGGCGTGCGGCATGATGTTTCCGATAGGCGAAAAAATGTCTCGTTGGCGGAAAAAATGCTGTTCCGGAAACATTTTTTCCCATTTCCCGCACATCGTTTCCCTTCTTTCTGAAATATTTGTGTTACCTTTGCAGCAGAATATAGCGTAAAAGGTAAAAACCGAAAAAGTAAAAAATATGAAGACCGTCCGACTAATTGTTTTATCATTTATCATTTATCATTTATCCTTTAGCCACGCAGTGGCGCAGCCTTCCGCGATGGAGATGGCAGCCGACATGTACCCGGGCTGGAACCTGGGCAACACGCTGGAGGCAGGTCCCTGCAGCTGGCTCAGCAATCCGCTCGACTGGGAGACGGGTTGGCAAGGCTCCAAGACCACTAAGCAGATCATCGACTTCGTCAAGGCCCAGGGTTTCCGCTCCGTGCGCATCCCCTGCTCGTGGTATATTCATTGCGACGCGAACTATAACATCGACACCAATTGGATGGATCGTGTGCAGCAGATTGTAGACTACTGCATCGACGACAGTCTCTACGTGGTGCTCAACGACCACTACGACAACGGCTGGATAGAGCGCTCGTTTGCCGACCGCACCGAGCAGTCTGTCAGCAAGAACTGCTTCATCCTCGGCATGCTCTGGAAGCAGATTGCCAACCGTTTCCGCGACTACGACCATCACCTCCTCTTTGCCGGCATGAACGAGCCCGATGCCGCCGGCGATAACAGTAAGGACAAGGCCGGCGACATCGCCACCCTGATACGCTATGAGCAGACCTTCGTCAATGCTGTGCGCCAGACGGGAGGCAACAACGCCAGCCGCGTGCTCGTGGTGCAGTCGCCGTCGACAAGCATCGACCTGGCCACCGACTATGACATCATGCCGCAGGACGACGTCCCCAATGCCATGATGCTCGAGGTGCATTTCTATGCACCCTACAACTTCACCATGATGACCAAGGACGAGACATGGGGCTATCAGGCCTACTACTGGGGCTCCGGCAACCATGTCAGCGGCTCGAAACACAATGTCACCTGGGGGGAAGAAACATACATGCAGAGCCAGATGCGGCAGATGCGCACGAAGTACACATCAAAGGGCATACCCGTCATCATGGGCGAGTTCGGTGCACTCTGGCGCACGATGCCTGAGGGCGAGCGTCAGGAGAAGCACGATGCCAGCATCTACTCATGGTACTACACCCTCTGCCGCTATGCTGTCTACAACGGCATCGTGCCCTTCGTCTGGGACACCAACGCCTGCCAGCGCCCCTCGATGGACGTGCTCAACCGCAAGACGCTGACCGTCTTCAACCAACAGGCGCTCGACGGCATTGTCAATGGCTGTGCCTCGGTCAAGTGGCCCGTCACTACCGGCATTCATCCCATCTCGTCGCTCACCACCGGCCACGTAGTCTACGACCTGCAGGGCCGCCGTCTGGGCAATTCCCCGTCTTCCATCCTCCCTGTGCAAAAGAAGAGAGGCATCTGCATTGTGAATGGGAAGAAGCGCTTCGTCGGGGAAAGGTAAGAAAGTGGAAAATTTGAATCTTAGAACATTTAATAAGCAAAGAAGACGAAGACCGTCCGACTGACTGTTTTATCATTTATCATTTATCATTTGCCACGCATAATACGATGAAGACTCTCCGACTGACTGTTTTATCATTTATCATTTATCATTTATCATTTAGCCACGCAGTGGCGCAGCCTCTGCCCTCTGCCGACCAGCTGGCCTTGCAGGACATGGAGATGTATGCGTTCATCCACTATTCGCTGAACACCTACACCGACCAGGAGTGGGGCTACGGCAACGAAGACCTTCAGCTGTTCAACCCCTCCCGGCTCGACTGCCGGCAGTGGGCACGCACCTGCAAGCAGTCGGGCATGAAGGGCATCATCTTCACCGCCAAGCACCACTGCGGCTTCTGCATGTGGCCTAGTGCCTATACGGAGTACTCAGTGAAGAACACCCCCTGGAAGCAGGGCAAGGGCGACGTTGTCCGCGAGCTGGCCGACGCCTGCCGCGAAGAGGGGCTGAAGTTCGCCGTCTACCTCTCTCCCTGGGACAGGAATCATCCTGAGTATGGCCGCCCGGCCTACGTTGCCTACTTCCGCAACCAGCTGCGCGAGCTGCTGACGAACTACGGCGACATCTTCGAGGTGTGGTTCGACGGCGCCAATGGCGGCAACGGCTGGTATGGAGGAGCCGACGAGACGCGCACCATCGACCGCCTGACCTACTACCAGTGGGGCGGCACCTATGAGATGATACGCAAGCTTCAGCCCCACTGCATCATCTGGAACGACGGTGCCGACCGTAGGGGTGACCTGCGCTGGGTGGGCACCGAGGCGGGCAACGTAGGCGAAACTAACTGGAGCATGCTCCACAGCAAAGGCGAGGTGACATGGCCCATGCTGCACTATGGCGTGGAGGACGGCGACGTGTGGTGCCCCGGCGAGACGAACACCTCCATCCGCCCCGGCTGGTTCTATCACGACAGCGAGAACGGCCACGTGAAGAGCCTCTCGAAGCTCATGGAGACCTACTACAAGTCTGTGGGGCGCAACAGCACGCTGCTGCTCAACTTCCCCATCGATCGCGACGGCCGCATCCATGCCGAGGACAGCATCCGTGGCGCCGCCTTCTTCCAGATGGTGCGCCAGATTTTCGACCATCCGCTGGAAGGAAAACGCTCGTCGGTGAGAGCTGAAAGACAGGAATTTCTCTCCTTTCCCCGTCCCACTGCCTTCAACCGCCTGCTCCTGAGCGAGGACATCCGGCAGGGCCAGCGCGTCAGGAAGTTCAAGGTTGAGGCCCTCGTCGACGGGGCCTGGACAGCGCTGCACGACATCATCTCCGAGGAGCCTGCCCGCAGCATGACCACCATCGGCCGCAAGCGCATACTCTGCTTCCCTGTCACCATGGCCAGCCAGCTTCGCGTGACCGTCCTCGACGCGAAGGCAGAACCCGTCATCACGGCCATGAATGCCTATCTGGCTCCCGATATCGATGCCGACAAGCCTGAGAACGGCGAACGACTGTCGTCGAACTACAATATCTTCTTCCCCGGCTCGGGCAGTCCCGTGCAGTCGATGTATATCGGCCTGGGCAAGGAGATGACTGTCAGCCAGTTCCGCTTCCTCCCAGCGCAACATACCCGTGAGGGCATGCCGCTCGACTACATCCTCAGCATCTCCGCCGACAACGGGCAGACATGGACGCTGCTGGCCAAGGGCGAGTTCTCGAACATCGTCAACAACCCCATCTGGCAGACCGTCACCTGCAGCCCCGCCACAGGCAGCCTGCTAAAGCTCGACTGTACCCGCATCACCTCCGGCAACCGCATCTTCTATGCCGACCTGGAGGTGAAGTAACGCAGTACACGGCGTGTGTCCGTAGCGAGCTGGGGCGAAACTTCTCATATACGCTTCTGCTATTCCGGATCCCTGTTGTCCGCAGCAGCCGGACGGGTGGCACGTGAACCGCTGCTAGAGCCGAAATACTTGTAGAGAGCCTCGATGGCATCGGCAGGAGTAATGGCGTTGTCGCCGTTCAGGTCGGCAGCCGCTGCGTTGAAGCCGGTCTGCTCCACGCCGAAGTAGTGGTACAGAATCATGATGGCATCGGCGGGAGTGACATTTGCATCGCCTCCACTACCTCCATTGACGTTGCCCTTCTTCGTGAAGTAGCCGCCAGCGTTGGGGTGGGCTTGGAGGACTGTTGAAGAGTTATTTAAAGGACAAGTAGTGCCATCATTGCCGACGAGTCTTGAACAATGATAAAACATATCATCGCTTTTGGTATTCCGATTCCAGGTATTGTCACAGACAATAGTCTGTAGATTGATACACAAATAAAACATTTTGCTCATGTCTCTGACTTTTTCCGTGTTGAAGTAGTCCACATCCAGACTGGTCAGGCTAGAGCATGTGTAGAACATATTTGCCATGCTTGTAACATTGGACGTGTTCAGGTTCTTGATGCCTGTGATGGTGGTAAGGTTGTTGAATCCGGTAAACCAAAAAGCTGTACTGGAGATGCTATTACACTTGGCCATGGACTCGTCGAACACTACATGGGTGATATCGCCCTTGTTGCTGAACCACCCACGTTCGCTGCTGCTTGTAAACGGACCGACTCCCATGCCGTTTCTGCTTTCTTTGTTCTGGTCGCAGTAGAAGGTGAGCGTTTTGTTGTCATCGCTCAGCACGGCGTAAGGAACGTCCTTTGTGAAGTATCCGCCTGAATAGGGATGAGCATAATTGGAACTCCAGTTTGGAGAAACACATTGCGTGCCGTCGCCGCCCACAAGACTGATGCAACCTTCAAACAGATTTTGGCTAATCTCTTGTTGGGCTGAGAAATTTCTGCTTACCCATCTGTTGAGGCAGTAAATAGTATGTAGGTTTTGGCAATTGTAGAACATTTTTCCCAGTTCACCGATACTCTCGGTGTCAAAATTACTCAGGTCAAGGACGGTCAAATTTGAACAATTATAGAACATGTCCTCCATGCTTCTAACCCGATTTGTCTTGAAAGTGCTTAAGTCAAGGCTGCTCAGGCTTTTGCAATTGCGGAACATGTATTTCATATCTGTGACGTTGATTGTCTTCAGGTTTTCTATGCCTGTAACGGAAACAAGTTTGTCGAATCCGTCGAACCAATAGGCGGTACTGGTGATATCTCTATAGTTGGCAAAGGACTCATCGAACTCTACCTTAGTAATGGTTCTGCTGTTGATGCTCCACTTAGGGGCGTTTATGGTCGAAAAAGGCCCAATGTCCATACCGTTAGCTGGTTTTGAACGGTAGTAGAAAGTGAGGGTGTTGTTGTTCAGTACAGCATGGGGTTTGGGAGATGCTGCTGATAGCGGCCCCACTTCGTAGTCCTCTGTGCTGCCGTCCGTAGTGGGTATCTTCAGCTTGCCGTTGTGAATACGTACGAAATCGGCGGTTCCTTCTGTCAATTGTACTTTTACATTCAGCACTGTGCCGCTGGTGCCTTGCACCCTGTCGGTCGATGAGCCGGGCAGCACTTCAATGTTGTAGATGTTGGCATCCAGGGTGCCGTCGGTGTTCTTGAGCGTCGTGGTCACGGTGAATCCTGGCAGCCTGTCAGGGGCCACCGTAGCCTGAGTCAGGGTCACACCCGTTGGCAAGACCAGGTCGAAGGAGAAGCCAGATACCTCCTTGTTGTTCACCATCTCAATCGGCAGGGTGACCTGCGAGCCGCTGTTGCCTGCAACATTGCAGGGAATCAGTATGTTGTCCTTGTCGTAATATTTACCTTCACCTGATTGATTATAATACTTTGGTTTCCAATTGTTGTCAAATGACATGTTGAGCAGGTCATAGCTGAAGAAGTTTCCTTCAAGCACACCATCCTTCGTAGAGTATGTAAGGATAGACTTAGAAGATGCAGTTGAAATAGAACCAGAGAAAACCTGAGAGAGGAAATCTGTCATGGCATCTTCATCCAGTAAGTTGTTGTCTATAAAAATTGCTGACAAGTTATTGCTTGTTGGAAGCTGCAAGGAGGTTAGCCTGTTTTGGGAACAATAAAGAGCTCTGAGACCTGTGTTTTTGCTTAAATCCAATGATTGTAACTTATTATACAGGCAGTCTAACACCACTAGTTCAGTGCTTGCTGGCATACGCAGCGTTGAAAGGTTGTTGTCATTACAACTTAATAAAAACAAGTTAGTGCATCTACTCACATCTAAACTGTTGAGATTATTATGCTGTAATTCCAATGTATTTAGATTTGGGAGATCAGGCACATTGATTGAGCTTAATAAGTTATAGCTCATGCAAATAGTTTGAAGAGTTTGGCTGGCAGGTAAGGTGACATTGGACAATTGGTTATTAGAAAGGCTTAAATAGACTAGCTCGGTGTTTTTTGACAGGTCGATTGAGGTTAACATGTCACTATCGAGAATTAAATCCGTTAGCTTGGTGTTTCTTGAAACATCTATTGAAGACAGCCCTCCTGTTTTACTTCTATGAAATGTCATATAAAGATTAGTCAAGTTCTCGAAATATTCGATTCCTCTCGCATCTTCAATCACACCATGTAAATCATTAAATGTTAAGCTGGTAGTTTCAAGCTCATCTTCTGTTATCTTTCCGTCCTCACCAAACCATTTGTTGATGAAATAGCGGAAGTTCTCGTCGGGGAAAGTAGTTGCGTTGATATATAAGAGAACTTCACTCACAGGAGAAGTACCGCTCGAATCATAGGGCACCCAATACTTTGACTGGCATACTAGCCTCTGAGCTTCTGTCATGGTATTCCCTCCTCCTGCAAAAGTCATGTATTTTCCTGAGCCGTAATCACTGGTCTGGTTGATCCAAATAATTGGAGCAGGAAGATTTTCCGCGAAATTGTCCATCTCTGTTCCGAAGAGCCGATTGAAGGAGACATTCAGATAGTTCAACTGCGCATTGTAACTGAGGTCTAGCGACATAATATGATTGCTCTGACATTTTAAACTCTCCAATGCAGTAAACTTCTCAATGCCTTTCAGGCTCTTGATGCCCTTGTTGGAAACATCCAGTTCTGTGATTTTGTCAATCTTATCGTAGGTAATAGTCGAACCGTACTTTGATATAATAAAGGTGCGAAAATTCTCGTCGGGGAAGTTCGCTTCATTGACTGATACAGTATTTGTTGAATTAGCAGAAATATTTTCATAATGATTGCCAACCCATTGCTGTCCTAACCAGCCTTTAGCATTTGCTGTGGTATAATCCCAAGCTTCAGTATTCTGTCCTGTCGCTTCTGTCTCAGTTGAATATCTAAAATAGATAGTTCCAGTATTGCTGCCACTTTCATACGTTGGCAGGGTACTGAGCATCTTCTTCATGGCTGTATGGCTGATTCTGTTATGATAGCAGAGTATGTACTTTAGCTTAGTGTTTTTGGTAAAGTCCAAGTATCCTACTTTGTTGTCACTCATCCTCAAGATTTGGAGATTCGTAAAGTACTGAATGCCTCCCAAAGACCTTACACCTTTATTAATAATGTCGATAGTAGTAACCGCAGCTATCTCCGAGTCTGACAAGATGCCATTATTGTTAGTGTCGAAAGTCTTTACGTATTCAAGGAAAATGGGGTCAGGGAAACGACCTGAACAGATATTGACATCTGCCGACACGGTGAGCGGTGTCAAGGAGGTGAAAAGCACTCCCATCAGGATAGTTTTTAAAGTTGCAAACCGTTTCATAGCCATTAAGTTTTATGATTAGTAATTATTTTTTATGTATGCTCCTGCATTTTTAAGACGTTGCAAAGTTAAGAAAAATAAATGAAATGGCCAAATTATCTGTCCTCTTTTTTAAGAAGGTCAAAAATACGAAGTATCATTCATCCTTCATGTTTATTGTAACTATTTCATATACAGATGTTTGTTGTGAAGAATACGCTTTGGGGATTTTCGGGTCTTTCACCAGTTTTGTCTGGTTGCCAATTGTGTATAAATATACAGAAATATGAATATTTATGCAATAGATATACTCTTTTGCCCCTGCTTTGCCCTTGTTTCAGAATAGTGCCACTATTTGGGAAAATACGCACGCCTTTTGGAAAAACGGCGTGCGTATTTTTCCGAATCTCGCCACTATTCGGGATGAATAAATATGCAGTTTTTGCATCCTTCACCGTAAGTATCACTAAGACAATGGCTTAAGAGGTGTGTGAAGGATATTTTGGAAAGTGAAACAAAGAGATAACAACAACGGTTTTGAAAAGAATCATGGGAGTATTTCATTTTTTCAGCGATAAATGATGCTATTTCCGAAAAAAAGCAGTACCTTTGCAGCGGACTTTTCGAATGATTGAAAATAAATATGAGTTGTAACAATACAGACCCCACCCCTGCCCCTCCCCTTGAAGGGAGGGGAAGCCCACCCCCAGCCCCTCCCAAAGGGAGGGGAGCGGTTACCGCTTTCTTTTGCGGGAAGGATTCCGCGGGCACTCC
>JAEEGG010004922.1_pt1 | contig 32194 bp, 25 predicted proteins | sample 9134161 | NCBI WGS metagenome assembly JAEEGG01 (sample SAMN16246543, study PRJNA631951) | gut metagenome | biome: gut microbiome; feature: rumen; material: CR-attached | host: Bos | place: Iran: Karaj | collected 2018-10 | reverse complement strand
CTGCCAGGTATCTGCCTGATTACTGTCGCTGCCTCGAGAGCTCCGTTTCAAAGAGCTCACGGACGGCGGCTATTTGTATCTGATCATAGAAAGCTTTCTTTTGATCGTAAACCGCGTAGTAATATTGAATATCCTCCTCAGTGAATCGATCCAGATACCGATCCATAAAACGGCAAGCAAGATATTCGATGGATATATCATCAAAATCCCTAAATAAGTCTTTACCTAATGAATTGTATGGATAACTCGTGATTTTGAAGGATTCATAAGCAGCGATCACACAATGAATGCCATCCGTTCGATTTAGTAGCTCTTTTAGAATGTCACTGTTCTTTTCCTGATAGGTAAAGTATGCATCTACAAAACCATCGCTCAGTACATTATGATCATATTGGAATAAGAAATAGGGCCATACATAGGTATAGTATTTTATGACCATGTCTGCAAGCTCCTGCGTAGAAAACTCGCTCAGTAAATCAGCGGGAGGATTTATGACGTCAATATAAGCGTCCTCCGTGACATCCTGGCCATTCAGACTATAACCGTCATAACCTGACGGAGCATCTGCCAGATAATCAGGATAAAAGCGCTTTTGGTACCAGAGGTTTTTGAGGGCTTTCAGGCGTTCCAAGGAATAGGTATAGACCTCTCTGCCACGATTTTCATTTCCCTGGGAAAAGACAACCTTACGAAAGGTTGGGATGCGAGAGAAGGTGTCCTTTTCATATTTGGAGTAGTATTTTTCATAGCGCTCCTGATAAACCTCTTCATAATAAGCAATGTCTTCGGCAGAGAACTGATCTTGATAATAGGTGACATAATAATACACGAATTGTTCTGCGTTATATCCGATATCTTGATACCAATTCGATCCCTTAAGGGCATCAAAGTCCAGCTCTATCTTTGAAAAGGCATTCAAGATGGCATGTGGTCCATCCGTTCTGTTTGTAAGTTCTTCAAAAATATTGCATTTTTCCTTAAAAATTCCAATTTGCATATATGCCGTATCACCGGCAAATTCCGACAAGATGCCTCCAGGATATCGAAAAAGAAGTTCTGCCAACTCATCAGAGCTCATCTCCTTTAGGAGATCCTCTGGAGGTCCTTGCATTTTGTAGTACAATCCTCCCGAATAGAGGATTTGATGAGCTGGGGTATGAACTTTGATGGGATAATCCCTGTGATCATACCAGTATTGAATGAGCTCCTCTTGGGTTGGAATACGATCACTGTCGGGATCCCAGCCTTCCACCACCTCTTGAGAGGAAGGGTCCTTTTCGGAGGAAGCAACCTCCGTTCCATCGGAAGTGCCAGATGCCTCTGTGGCTATGTCACGGGAGTTCTCGCCGCTAGAATCTTTCGTTTGATCAGGGGATTCTTGTGAGGAGGCAAGCGTGTTATCCGTTTCACCATCCAAAGGTTTCTTGGGGTTGGTTAAAAAGCAGAACCCTAAGACGATTACGCATGCGAGGGCAGCCAGGATGACCCAAAAGGTGGGCTTTTTGTAGCTTAAGATATCCTTTACGCGCTGTTTCGTATTGTTTTCTCCGAAGGCCAGGGGGCAGGCGGTAATCGCGGATTTTGGCAGACTAAAGCCAAGCAAGGCCTCGGAATATGCTGCCTTGCCGTCATGGTCTAAGCGGCTGACCACCTTTTCATCACAAGCCGATTCCATGTCACGGCAAAAGAGCGCGTAGGCAACCCAGCAAAGGGGATGAAACCAATAGATGGAAAGCAGGAGATAACCAAAGGGCTTCCACAGGTGATCCAGTCTTTTCAGGTGCGCCTGTTCATGGAGCAAAACATAATGAAGTGCTGGATTATCCAATTTTGAAGGAATATAAATGATGGGCTTAAGAATGCCAAGTAGAAAAGGTGACTTCACCTCATCGCATTCCCGAACGGGTAAGCCGTATCCGTTGGAAGTGGGAAAAAGATCGTTTCCTTTTCTTTCTATAGAGACTGAGACTGTCCGCTTGAGCAGAAGAAAGCGTATGAATGCCTGAAGGAGCAGGATTCCTAGGCCAAGGAGCCACAGGACGGAGAGTAGCTGGATCCATTTTTCGGATATGGCAAAGTCGATTTTTCCAAGTCCGAACGCGCCAGAATCAAAAAGGGTAAGCTGCACCTGTGTTTCTGACGAGGCGGTCTTCGCTTCAGATTGTGGCGCGTGATCCGCATATGGAATGATGGCAGACGGTTCATCTATATGGGGTAAAGATGTGTCTATTGCTGGATCATGAGCAACCGATTTATTGGTTCCATGGTTATCCTGATCCGTCGGCATCGCAACATTGCCAGATTCGCTCATGGATGCTGACGAATTTTGCATATAGGAAGTCTCCGATTCCTTTTCGGAAGCAATGGAGATGGGCCTTGCGCTTGGCAGCAGGCTTAAGGGACTTTCGATGGAAAAGGGAAGGAATAACCTAAGCGCTACCAGTGCCCAAAGAGCACAGGAAATCCATTTTGGCGCTTTTTTCAGCAGGGCACGCATGAGAAGAACAGCTAGAATGAGCCAGCCTGCCATAAAGCTTGCGTTTAGTGCCTGAAAAAAGAGTTCAGTCATGATTTCCCCTCCTTTCGAAATTTTTCGATCATCTGCTGAATTTCGTCTGCTTCCTTCTCGCTCAGGGGCTGTCCGGAAATGAAGGCCGTGATAAAGGCAGGCAGGGAGCCGCCAAAGGAATCACGCACGACCTGCTGGCTGCGCGCCTTATAGAAGGTATCCCGACTCACCAGGGAGGAAACGATGCCATCCACGTTCTGAAAAAGTCCTTTTTCGCAAAGCTTTCTAAGAACCGTATAGGTTGTCGGCTTTTTCCAGCATAATTCTTTTTCACATATTTTCACCAGCTCGCCGGACGCGATGGGTTCGTTCGCCCAAACAATGTCCGCGAAGCGTTCCTGTACGTAACCCAAATCATAATCAGCCATGGGAATTCTCCTTTCAAGCTCTTTGCATTTTCTAACTTTCCAATGTTTCATGCGATCATCTCCAAAAGGAAATGCAAATACAGTTAACAATATTGGTTTATCGTCATAAACCATATTTAGTTTATCACAATAAACCGGGTTTGTCAATCTTATGAGCTTATGATTGTGTCAGCACTGGAAACGTGTTATGCTATTTTTATCAAACAGGAAAGAGAGGATCAAACATGGCTTTCAAAAAATGTAATGCGTACGTGTCCCTTCTGGCCTTTTTAGGCATGCTTTTGCATATCGGGTATAATGATTTTTGCTATTTGACCTTTTATTACAATCCTGTTTTGAAGACGGCGACGGCGGCTCCCTTTATGATCTGTACCTGTATCCATGCCGTCCTTGGCATGATGATCGTTTTTTTGCAGGGAGACGGAACGCGCCTTACAACATATCCAAAGAAAAACGCGAGGACGATCATCCAGCGCGTTTCTGCTGCCTTGATTTTTCCCATGCTGATTTTGCATCTGAAAACCTTTGACCTATTGAAGAATGCGGCAGAACAGGGAAAGCTGGCTGCGTGGTGGTTGCTTGTTCTGGTTGAGGTTTTGTTCTTTGGAACAATCCTTTCGCATGCGGCCGTATCGTTTTCTAAAGCACTGATCACGCTGGGATGGCTCTCCTCCAGGGAACGCCAGAGAGTGATGGATCTTGTGGTTTATGTCTGTGGTGCCATCTTGTTTTTGGTATCCGTGATAGCAGTGGTCAGAGGGCAGGTTCTGATGTTTTTAGCGACAGGAGGAGCGGCATGAGAGAGGTTTTGGTCATTGGCAGCGGGATTTCAGGCATGGCTGCGGCTGTGCGCTGCGCAACAATGGGCTTACACGTGACGTTGGCGGCCCCCTTTCCTTCGGAGCGCTCGCAGTCTGTTATGGCGGCTGGGGGAATCAATGCGGTGCTTCGAGAAAATGACGAGGGCGACAACGTAGCGTCTCATATCGAAGATACGCTAAAGGGCGGCGCGGGTCTTGGCGGCCAAAGGGCCGTGAGCGGCCTTTGTGAGCATGCCTCGGAAATCCTTGGGTATCTCGAAAGCATTGGCACTGTATTTTTCGTAGATGAAAAAGGACGGCCTGCGCGAAGGGCTTTCGGCGGGCAATCTCATAAAAGGACCTATTATTGCGGAGCCTCCACGGGAAAGCAGATTGTTTCTGCGCTGATCATGGAGACGAGACGCTACGAGGCGGCAGGGCTGATCCAGAGAAGACTTTGGAGCTGTTTTCATTCAGCGTTGATAGAAGATGGCGTATGCTATGGTGCGCTTTTATATGATGAAGCGACAAGAGACCTTCAGCCTGTTTATGCGGATGCCGTTGTCATGGCGACCGGCGGGCAGAATGCCTTATTTGGGAAGACGACCGGATCCACGCAATGTGACGGTTATACGCAGGGAAGACTCTTTCAGCAGGGAGTGGACTTAAAGAATCTGGAGTTTATTCAGTATCATCCAACGACGCTCGAGACTTCTCAGAAGCGCATGCTGATTTCTGAGGCAGCGCGCGGGGAGGGCGGCAGGCTGTTTTATCTTGAGAACGGACAAAGAGTTTATTTTATGGAGGATCGATACGGGGAGCGCGGAAATCTGATGACGCGCGATGTCGTCTCAAGGGAAATTTTTCTGACGAATAAGGAAGTGTTTCTTGACGTATCCTTCTTAGGGGAGCGGCTGATCGATCAAAGGCTCCCTGAGATTCGTGATCTCTGCAAGAAATATCGGGGAATTGACATTACGAAAGAGCCGATTCCCGTGGCACCGTCCGTGCATTTCTTTATGGGCGGAATAGCCGTGAACCTGCGCCATGAGACGAAGGTGAAAGGGCTCTTTGCCGTTGGCGAGTGTGCCTCCATGTACCACGGAGCAAACCGCCTGGGAGGGAATTCACTGCTTGCGGCGCTCTACGGCGGGCGCATTGCGGCGGAGGAGATTGCGGGCAGAGAGGAAGCGAAGCGGCACTCGGATTTTACAGGCTTTATCGATGAGCAACAGCGTCTGTTGGAGAAGCGGCAGAATACGGAAAGTAAGTTCCCGGTTGCTTATGTCAGGGATCTTTTGGCGGAAACCATGCAAAAGGATCTCGGCATTGTCAGGGAGGCAGCGAGCCTTGACAGTGGCATCAAGGACGTCGATTACTATTTGGAGATCGCTGACCGCATTCAATATGACAACAGTGTCATGTCATATTTTAACTATAGTCTGAACGGAATTTTGACGCTGGCAAGGGCCGTGCTGACCTGTGCCAAGGCGCGAACGGAAAGCCGCGGTGCACACTATCGCAGTGATTTTCCGAAGACGGAGGCTGACAAATGCCATGCTACCGTGATTTCGTATGAGGAAGGGGCTTATCGCACCTGGCTGGACAAGGAGGGAATCTATGAAAGTTAGGATTCAGCGCCGAATTGCACCTGTGACCGCTCCCTATTGGGAAAGCTTTACTTATGACGGCCCGGAGGATACCTCCGTTGCAGGGCTTTTGGATTATATCAATTATCATGACGACATTATCAATGATGAGGGGAAGAGTACGACCAGAATCGGCTGGGAATGCTCCTGCCTGCAGGGAATTTGCGGGGCCTGCGCCATGGTGATTAATGGCGTTCCTGCGTTGGCCTGTGAGACCTTTCTAAAGGATTGTAAGGGAAAGGAGCTGACCATTCAGCCCCTGCAAAAGTTTCCCGTGATCCATGATCTCGTGGTGGATCGGACCTCCATTCAGGAAAACCTAAAGAAGACCAACATGTATATCGGGGAGTACCAGCAGGGGGAGAAAAAGGGCCACGAGCATCAGTATTTGGCGGCAAAGTGCTTAAAGTGCGGGCTTTGTCTGGAGGTTTGCCCGAATTACGTAAACGGGGAGACCTTTTATGGCGCGGCCTTTGCGAACGATTGTTATCTTGTGGCGTCGAGAAATCGGGACAAAGCAAAGGATATCAAGAAAATCTATGGTGAACATTTTGGAGGGGGGTGCTCTAAGGCCCTTTCCTGCGTGGATGTCTGTCCCATGAAAATTCCTACGATGGCATCCATGGCAAAATTAAATGGAGGACGATTGTAAATCAATTCAGATATGCAGAAACGATATAAAAAGGATAGAATCAAACGGATGCGCATGCTTTTGGCTGCGGGGCTGCTTTGCTGCTTGCTTTCGACTTGCGGCGAAGCGGAGGATCCGGTTCTAATCGTGGAACCAATTTCCGTGGCGGAGGATGCCCAAGTGGAGGAACTTACGGGGGAGGCGGCCATAAATAAAAATACTGCGAAATCGAGCAAGCCTGCGACGGAGGAAACCTCTTCAGAGGAGGAAAACCTGACATTGGAAAGTGTCTTGACTAGCGGAAGCGCTGCCAATATCTTACAGGATGCAGGCGAAACGCTGGAGACGAGGGTGCTGACGCCTTCAGGATATGAAAGGGTAGAGGTAGAGGAAGGGAGCTTTGAGGAATTTCTTCGGCAATACCCATTAAAACCAGCAGGGAGCAAGGTTCTTCTATATGACGGGAGCGAGAAGGGAAATCAGTCTGCTCACGCTGCCGTATTTGCCTTACCCATTGAGAATTACGATCTGCAGCAATGCGCGGACTCCGTGATGAGAATGTATGCGGAATACTTTTGGGCGACCGAGCAATATGATCGGATCAAGTTTCATTTTACAAATGGATTTTTGGTGGAATATACGAAATGGCGGGAAGGCAACCGCGTGACCATCAATGGCAATAATGTCTCGTGGATCAAATCGAAATCAAGAGATACCTCCTATGAATGCTTTGTCAGGTATCTGCGGACGATTTTTTGCTATGCGGGCACGCTTTCCATGGAGAAGGAGTCGGAGCCGACGCTTTTATCGCTCTTAAAGGCAGGCGACGTCTTTCTGTATGGAGGAAGTCCGGGACATGTCGTGATGGTGGTCGATGAGTGTGTCAATGAAGAGGGAAAAAAGGCATTTTTGCTTGCACAGGGTTATATGCCGGCGCAGGAGTTTCATCTTTTGAAGAATGACAGGCATCCATCCGACCCATGGTATTATGAGGAGGAGATCACATTTCCTTTTCGGACGCCAGAGTATACCTTTGATGAAGGCAGTATGCGGAGCTTAAATTATTAGATACGAAGTGAGGCGACCAAAGAATATTACGATGCTGAACTTTCGGCGAAATATACTTCGACATAACGGAGCTGAGTGGAATGTAGCAATCTATTGCGAAGCAATCAAATAAAAAGAGGACATCTCATGCGAGGATGTCCTCTTTTTAACGGTCGTTTGTGTTACTTAGCGATGCCTGCTCTCAGAGATGACTCTGGTGATGGTCATGACGATGCCGAAGGCAACGCCAGCCACGGGCCAAAGGATCCAAGAACGCCCCCAATCATTGGTCAAAAAGCTCCAGCCGAGATAGATGGCAACCATCAAAACCCAATAGATGGAGCTGATGGCGCTCACCAGGGGACTCCTTTTCTTTTCGGTGATGGAGTAATCGCCCTCCTGAAGAAGCTTGTCATAAGCACCGTTCATGGAGCAGGCACGAACCAGAAGATTCACGCCGCCGCACACGAAGAGAAGCAAAACGGATACCATCAAAAGGATCAGATAGTCAGGCGCGGACAGGAAGGAGACGATGATCAGGGGGATCACGCTCAGGATGCAGAGGATCACGCCGAGGGCGATCATGGTGACATGTGCCTGCTCAGTCGCTTTTTTCCGCTCCTTTACCATGCCGGTGACACCATAGAGGGTTTCGATGGGACTTGATTCCAAATATTCAAAGCGCTTCATTTTTGCACCGTCAATGATGAAGAAGAACACGGCAACGGCAATCAGAAGCAGTAGACCAATCACGCCGATGCCCGTCATTAGGGTCGTCCCCGCGGGAAAACCAGGCACCTCTGAAACTGCAATGAGGAACAACAGCAGTGCCGGGGCAAAAATGCAAAGACTTACCGTGTTCGCCAATCTAGGTACCATTTTTTCTTCTAAATCCAAAAATTCATTTGCTTCCTCTAAGGAGACGCGAACGAAGCTTGTGGAAGAGCCGTCTGCGGCTAATGTGTCCGAAGAAGGATTCGTTGTCTCGGGTTCCATGTCATCCTTTAAGAGATAATCCGTGCTGACGCCAAAAAGCTCTGCCATCTTGATGATCTTCTGGATATCGGGAATGGCCTGCGCGCCCTCCCATTTTGAAATGGACTGTCTGGAAACTGCAAGCTTCTCAGCAAGCTCCTCCTGAGACCATCCATTCTTTTTTCTTTCATTCATAATCTTATCTGCTAATATCATTTTTCATTCCCCTTTCTGAATTTAACTAACATGCATTTTGTGTTCTCGCTTAAGCAAGTTCATCGTAGCATGGCGGGAGGTTGCACGCCATAAATCGGACTTTTCAATTTGTCAACTGGCGGTTGCAATTCACGTAAAATAAGGGTTTTTCCTGAAAATAGTATAATACGGGACAGAAAAAAAGAAAAGTATAAAAAGTCATGAAAAAGGCTTGACGTAATTAGTCTACATATGTAGAATAAAGATAGTTCTACAAGTGTAGACCAAGAGAAAAAGAAATAGGAATTAGAATTTTTCATGTAAAATTTCTGATTCGCATGGCGGGCAGAAGGAAACGGGAGAGGTCGGAAGCATGATGGACATAAAGCTGAGTGAGAGTGAATATCGATTGATGGATGTGATTTGGGACAAGGAGCCGATTTCGGCGATGGAGCTTGCCGGAATCTGTCTGGAAAAATATGATTGGAAAAAGTCCACGGTTTATACCATGTTAAAACGTATGGGTGACAAGGGGCTGCTTTTATTTGAGAACAAGATGGTGGAATCCCTCGTGGAGAAGGAGCAGGTCGGCAAATCTGAGGGAGAGTCCCTGCTTCATAAGGCGTATGGTGGTTCACTTCCCGATTTCTTCGCGGCATTTTTGCAGGATCGGAAGCTTTCCAAGGAGGAAGCAGAGCGGCTTCAGAGGATGATTGAGGAGGCGATGGAATGACGCGATTTTTCCAGGAATATTTTATTATGGCATTGGTAGCCACGATTGTTATTCTGGTCGTATTGGCGCTCCGTCCCATCTTTGCGCGCTTTTCTAAGCGGATTGCGAGCCTGCTTTGGATTGTTGTTTTCTTTCGGCTTTTGTGTCCCGTTACATTAGAGGGTCCCATTCCTGCCTTTTGGAATTCCTGGATTCAGGTTCGTCAAGAAACACAGGTCGAGCTGAATGAAGAAGTGTCACAAAATGTGTGGGAAGGGCAAGATCCTAGTAAGACGGAGATGCTTGGACCGGGAATCCTATTTATGAACATGACAGGACAACAGCCCTCGAATGCGGGTGCTCAGGCTCATACACCTTCAAAAGATGCAAAGGACGGTATCAGCAATCCGCAGGAGGCAGATAAGGATGATATAGCAGTACAAAAGGGGGAAGTCCACGAGGAAGAGATCACGAAGGATGATGTTCTGGTCGACAGGACGGATCGTCTGGACCGGCAAGTAACAAAAGCTACGGAAAAGCATAACGGAAAGACTTTGATGCAGGGAGTGAATCCTTGGACACTTTGTGGTTGGATTTGGGCGATTGGGGCAGTGATATGTCTGGCTTATGGCATCATTTGCTATGTAAGGCTGCTGAGAAAGCTTAGAGAAGCCATTCCCATGAGTGAGTGGGAAGGTTATCAAGTGAAAATCAGTGACGTATCAGGGGTACCCATGTCTTTTGGCGTACTTCACCCTGGAATTTATGTGCCGCCTTATTTTACGGAGGGCGGCGACACCGTGAAATTGAGTGCAATGGAGCGAGAGATGATTCTTTATCATGAAGCCATGCACATAAAGCGCAGGGATCCGTTATGGAAGCTACTGTCCCTGTTGGCTCTATGCCTTCATTGGTGGAATCCATTTGTTTGGCTTAGCATTCATCTTTTTCATAAGGACATGGAGATGGCTTGTGACGAGGGTGTTTTGGCGAAGCTTGGGCAGGAGCAGAAGAAAGATTATGCACAGGCACTGCTCCATTTTGCGCAGAGTAAAAATGGCATTTCCCTTGCGGTAGCCTTTGGCGAGAGCAATGCAGAGAGCAGGATCAAGGAAGCGCTTAGATATCGTAAGAGGCCTCTCTGGTTATCCGTGACATTGACTTGCTTCGTGGTATTGTTAGGTGGATGCCTCGCTTTGAATCCTAAGGAAGACGAGCAAAAGGAATCATCGGATGAGGAATCCATGGTACAGGGTGAGGAACTAGTGCCCTATGGTGCCAAGAGAATCACGGACGAAGGATACTATGTATATGAGTACGAAAGCCAGGTCATCGACAACTGGAAGCAACTATGGCCAGATCTTCTGATTTCACAGGGTAAGATCAAAAAGGAAGATGCGTTTTCCTATTATGGAGCAAGTATTTATGTGGATGAGGAAGGAAGCCACTCCGTTATGGAAGGGGAGCCTCGCAAAATCTATACCTATGCAACGTCACAGGATGAACAAGGGAATGTGACGCATTTTAGGGCCGTCTTGGATGTCTATAAGTATCAGGCGGAGTATTACTTTGTGGATGCACAATTAGATGATAATGAGACGATTGAAACGGCAAGAGAGGCTCTCAAGTTCCAGCCTCGTTTTCAGTGGGAGACCTTTGTGTATGGCTTTGAAGGGGGAAAACCAGAGTTTGTCAGCGATTTGGGGCATGCAAATAAACAGCTTGATGAATGGGCTAGAATCTATCAAGAACAGGATCCTGAGAAATATCAGGCATTGCTAGATCCAGTTACTGCCGTAGAGCTACTTATGCATCTTCGGGGAGGCAAGGGTGAATTTTGTAAAACTCGATATGACAATGGTATGGTGACCTATACCTTCGCGGATGGGAGTAAAATTCACTATGGAGTAATTTGCAGGCATAACATCTGGTGCCCGCAGGGAATGCTGGAGACTTCGGAGGAGATGGAGAAGCATCCGGAATACCCTGTGATTGGTGAGGTTTTGAGTGCAGAAAAGAGAGAGCAGAACGCAAAGGAGTTCAATGACAGGCTTACCAGCGTCACTAGTGAGACGCTTCACAGCGTTACAAAATGCTTGGAGACCACACCATACTTGAATGTACATTGGGAAGGTGGGGCAGAGGGGGATTACCTTATTCTAAAGGACCTGCCAGATAAGGATGTTTGCCTATATGGAATCTATGGCGGGATGGGAATGGCGCTTCGCGTGGGGGATGCTGCCTATCCCGTGTGGTTGGAATGGTATCATAGTCAGATGCCTCAATTCTATGCAGGAGATTATGATGGTGACGGTGAGATGGAATACATCATCGTGACTTCAGAGTTTTATTCCTCGGATCCTAGTACAACGCGGCTTTACCTGCTGGAAATCCAGGACGGGGAAGCAATCCTTCGCCCCTTTGAGGGAGACGAGCGCAGGACTTTACTTTCTGAACATTTGGATTATCAATTTTCTTCGGAGCAAAAGCAGTTAACCCTATATGTAGACAAGGATTTACTATCTGAGACGACCTGTAGCTTTGATCTGAGTCATATGGCGGAGAGCTGGTTGGAACGGAATCCCAGACCTTTTCTGGGACGTGGTGAGACCGTATTTGTGATAGGGGATAAAATCTATTATGAGGCAGCGATTGGGATTCGCGTAGAGCATGTCATGGGACAGAGCAATCCCTTATACGACGCTCAAAAATATCTATATTGTGAATTGCAGTATCAGAAGAATGGGACAATTCAGTTTGGTGACATCGAATTAAGGGATTATGATTGGGCACTCATTCCGGACAAGCTTGAGACACCTAAGACGATTACTTACGTGGGCGAGGAAATCATCAATGAGAGGCAGGCTGACTTAAATGGAGATGGTTTTCCAGAGACTCTTGTGACCAGCGTGACTTACAAGGAAGCGGATCGTGACCTGCCTTTGAATGAACGCTTGAAGCAGGGTGAAGTCTGCTACATTAGAGTGTATAATGGGACGCCGCAGATGGATCAGTTTGTTTATGTTCCTGAGCAATACGAAAAAACAGGAGGCTATAACGCGGATGTTGCCATTTGGGAGCTGATGCTTTCGGACGATCCCGATGGGTATGGTTTGCTCTACCTTTGTCATAAGAATGGGGAGAATTGCCTGCTTATTTATGATCGTGAAAGCCAGCAGGGCGCGGAAGGTCCCAAATATCGCGTATTCCGTTTGACGGTGGATGGAATGGAGTTCTTGATCGACAGAACGGACAACCTGAATGACTATGTTCGGGGAGGAGAGCTGATCGCGATGATGGATGAGGATTCAGGTCTAAAAATTCCCGTTTGGAGCGTAGAACGATAAAAAAGAACAAAAATGATACAATTCTGATGAGAATCAGGGGGCGATAGCATGACGCAATTTTTTCAAGATTATTTTCAATTTGCATTAGAAGCGACGATTGTCGTTTGCATTGTTTTGGCTGTCAGACCGCTCTTTCGACGCTATTCCAAGCGGATCGCAAGCCTTCTATGGGTCGTGGTCTTCTTTAGACTGCTCTGCCCATATACTGCAGAGGGACCGATCCCGGCCTTTTGGGAGAACTGGGCTGAGGAGAGTCAGGTGGAACAGGCAGCAAGAGAGATTGCAATAGAGAGTGATGCAGGTAAGGTCGATGTTAACAACGAGAGCGAGAGGCTACTCGCGGCGGCGAATGGACGCGACATGACAGGATCTCAGGATCTGTTGAGCGATCAAGAGGTACTAGGAAGCCAAGGCTTGCAGGACAAGCAAGCTTTGCAGGATGCGCAGGTAGCACAGGATATCCAAAGTTCACAAGATACCCAAACTTCACAGGGTATTAAAAAGATACAGGATTCTCAGGGAATTCAGGGCTTGCGGGATGCTCAGGCAACACAGGGTAACCAAGGCTCACAAGGCAATCAAGCTTCGCAGGAAGTCCAGAAAGCGCAGGATTCTCAGGGAATTCAAGGCTTGCAGAATGCTCAAGCATCAAAGGATTCCCAGAGTTCACAAGGCAACCGAGCATTACAGGGCACCCAGAGTTTACAAGGCACTCAAGCATTACAGGACATCCAGAATTCTCAAGGGATTCCGGGCGAGCAGGAGTTGCAAGGGACTCAGGAATGTCTAGGCTCACAGGGTGTGCCGGGTGTCCAAAATGCAGATGGTAATAAGACGACTCAAGGCAGCCAAAATGCTCAGGGAATCCAAGAGGCACAAGGAGTTCAAAGCGCACAGGACATGCTACGTTCGGAAGGCAAGGGCGAAGAGAAAGCATTCTCCCTTCGCAGCAGTTACGCGGCAGCAGTCGCATGGTTCCAAAGCGTTGCGGGAAAGTGTTTTTTGAATGTGTGCGGCGTTATCTGGGCGTTTGGCGCAGGACTGTTCCTTCTGTATGGTATTGGTCTTTATGTAAGGCTTTCCAAGAAGCTTGAGGAAGCAATTCCCATGGGCGCATGGGGAAAATATCCCATAAAGAGCAGCGACGTCTCAGGCGTTCCCATGTCCTTTGGCGTGTTTCGCAGAGGAATTTACGTGCCGTTCTATTTTCAAGAGCAGGACGGGGCTTTGAAAAAGATTTCCGTCAAAGAAAAAGAGATGATTTTGCATCATGAGGCAATGCACCTAAGTCGCCTGGATCCCCTGTGGAAGCTGATTTCCTACTTGGCGCTTTGTCTGCACTGGTGGAATCCCGTGGTTTGGCTTTGCGTAAGGTGCTTCCACAAGGATTTGGAGATGGCCTGCGATGAGGGCGTCCTTTCCAAAATCGGACAGGAGAACAGGGGAGATTACGCGAAGGCACTGCTTCATTTTGCCCAGAGACGCAGCGGACTTTCTCTTTCCGCAGCCTTTGGAGAAAGCAATGCGGAGAGCAGAATCAAGGAGGTTTTGAAATTCCGGAAAATGCCTCTTTGGATGACAATTAGCATGACCGTTTTAGTGGTTCTTCTTGGAGGCTGCCTCGCAACAAGGCCGGCAACGGGCACAGAGGAGAAGACGGACGAAAAGACAAATGAAAAGGTGGCAGAATCCGCAGCTGCTTCGCAGACGGAAAAGGAGCCGGATAAGGACGCGCAGACTTCTGGTATCATTACGGAGATTACAAGCCTCGAGCAGGCAATACCGTCATACCTGCGGTTCCGAGACGTCAAGGGTCAGCGCACGGCACCCGTCAATGTCCCCTATTTTGGATATGATGAGGGTTGGTATGATGTTTACTATCTTGATGAACTGACGCAAAACTGGAAAACGGAGGAACCAGAAAAGTATCAGGCACTTCGTGATCCCGTGACTGCATTAGAGACGCTTCTTCCCCTTAAGGGCGGCAGCGGTAAGGCATATCAGGAGTCATTTAGCAGCGTTATTGTGGAGTATACCTTTGCAAATGGCGAAACGGCACATTACAGTATGGCACGGCGAGGTGAGGCTTGGTATCCTTATCTTCTTATCGAGGAGTCACTTGCGGATTCCTTGCTCACCGAGGATTCTAGAAAGACTCTGCTCGCAAAGCTGGATCGTATCGAAAAGCAAAAGGAAGAGCTGACAGAGACAACGGCAGCGCAGCTTCGAAGCGTGACATTACAGGTAGAGGATGTCGAGTATGGACGCAATCGGCAGGAGATGCAAGAATACAACACGGATAATATTTATGCCTGCTGGAATCAGGAGAAGCTAGGAAAGTACTGTATCCTTGGGGAAATACCTGAAGCAGATGCATGCCTTTATGGTCTGTATGATGGATGTGCCATGGTGCTTAGGGTAGGTGATCAGGCATATCCCATCCATGGCTATTGGACAAACATTCGCTCTGATATCCCACAGATTTATTGTGGTGACTATGACCATGACGGACAGAAGGAGTTTGCGCTGATCACGCTAGGGAAAACTGGCACGGGCACCTATGGAAATTGGCTTCGCGTGATTGAGGTCACGGAGGACGGGCTGGAGATTCATGAACCCAAGAGTCAGGGACTGTATGGGCAGTTGGAACAGAAGGTTACTTACCGATATGACGAAAAGAATCTCATGCTTGGCGTAAATACAACGGATGGCAACATTGCTTTTGCTTCCTTAGAGGATATTCCTCTGTTGGCATCGGGTGAGGAGCAGTTTTTATGGCTGAGCTATGGTCAGACAGAGAGCTTCTCCGTGATGGATGACTATCTATTTTATGACGTAAGCAGTGGAATACAGCTTACAAACAAGGGAGATATTGAATATGGTGGGATCGATCTGAATTGTCAGATTCAATATTATGAGGATGGTAGCTTTAGCATCGGAAACATTCAGCTTCAGAAGGCGTGGACGGAACCGATCGATCAGATTGATCTTTCAGAGGGGTTCGCTGGTGAAGAGGTGATTCTGACCCATCAAGTAGAGCTGACACATGATGGCGTGCCCGACTGGATCGTTACGAGCGTAACCTATCAGGAGGAGAATAAGGCGACTTCTTGGGAAAATCGTATGACACAGGGTGATCTTTGCATTGTCAGGGTATATGATGGCGCAAGACAGGCAGAGAGCTGGAAGAAGGGAAGCGTACCGGAGGGAACCTTTGACAAGGAGAATATCTTCTGGGAACAGGCTCTTGCGAACGCGCAAGCTGGAAATGATGTTATATCCCTTTGTGAGCGGGAGGGAAAGCATTATCTTTTGCTTTCTAACCATGGCATGTGGCAGGGGATCATGAATCCGACCTATCAGGTGATTGCATTGGATACTCTCGGCGGGGAAAACATTATTGATACGGCAGACGTGGTGGCAGACATCAATAGTCTGGAGGGTGGTTTTTCCGTGGATGAGTTAATGACATATACGGAGAAGCTGGACAGCTGGATGAAGGACGGGCAGCTGATAGCGATGACAGATCTAACGCAAGGCAACAGGATCTCCGCTGGAACGCTGGGACAGAGCACGCATAAAGGGCAGACCGTTGCAGTAACTTTTGAGGCATGGGAGATTTGGAACGAATTAGCCGACTATGTCAACAGTGAGATCGCTTTTGCGCAGATGAGCTCCATTTCCCCGATCAACGTGACCTATGAATATGTTCCTTTCACAGGCATGGACAACTTGCGAGAAAGCCTTACTTCCCTACGGAAGCGCTTTGAAATTTATATGGAATGGCAGCAGAGGATGAGTCAGGCTTCTAACTATTCTGTTGATTTGCAGGATGGAAGGAACGTGATCACCTGTGACATTACACATGACGGCTATCTTGATAGCATTACCGTGGATTATGCAGCCATTGAGGAGGATCATCAGGCGTTTCTTACCATAGATGCCAGAGATAATTTCGGCTTATTCCTCTGGGAGGATTTTCTGGCGTTGCCTCATCAGGGATGGGGAAAGTATTATATTATCAAGCAGCAGGGTCTCGTTTATCTTATGAGATATTGCCCGATCGAGAATTCGCAGGGAACCATGTATGGATATTATAAGGTCTTTTGGCTGAACCAGAAGGGAGAAGAGCAAATCTTAGAGGAAAGAACCATAAATTCTGAGACGGCGAAGGACTATGAGAAGGAAGCTGCAGAGTTTCAGGAAGCAATCAATTCCTACCTGGGGACGCGGTCAGAGCTCTTGGCAAGCACCTGGGACGGAGAATTGACGATCCGAAAGAAGCCTGCAAATTGGTAAAAATGATTAAAAATGCGGGAGGTTCAAACGCCTCTCGTATTTTTTTATTTTGTACTGTAATTTTTCCTCGAAAAAAGATACTATATGGTTGTAACGGAGGTGAGGAAGTGGAAGACCAGCTGATCATCAAATTGTTTTTTGAGCGCTCGGAAAAAGCAATTTCAGAGCTTGCAAATAAATATGGAAAGCGATGTAAGGTATTATCCGCAGGAATCCTTGGGAATGATGAGGATGCCGAGGAATGTGTGAATGATGCTTATCTTGCGGTATGGAACCACATTCCACCAGAGAGTCCGAAATTCCTTGGGGCTTATGTTGCGCGCATCACAAGGAACCTTTCCCTGAGCAAGGTGCGCGCTAGTCTGACGCAAAAGCGCAGGTCGGATTATGATGTCTGTATTGAAGAGCTGGAAGAGATTCTCCGAAGCGGGGACAACGTGGAGGATGCGATACTTTGCGGTGAGCTCAAAGGCGCGATCAACCGCTTCTTAGAGCAGCAGGGAAAGACGGACCGTATTATTTTCGTCAATCGCTTTTGGTTTTGCAAGGATGTTCCTGAGATTGCGAGACAACTTGGGCAAAGTACAAATTATGTCAACGTACATTTGCACAGAATGAAAGACAAATTGCGAAAATTCTTGAAATCGGAGGAGCTGATTGGATGAAACAAATGGAGTTAGAAGGAAAGCCGGAATTAGCGGAAAGCTTTCTGGAGAATATTGATGATAAATACTTGGAAGAAGCGATGAAGGGCAAGAGAACCTGGAGCCGTGCGGCGAAGATCGCGGCAAGCATGGCAGCAGTCGTCGCGTTAGCATTTTCTTCCCTAACGGCGGCAACAGCAGCCGGAAGCTTAACGGCATATGAATACCTTTACAAGCTGAATCCCTATCTTGCGGAAAAGATGACGCCTGTGATGAAAAGCTGTATGGATCAGGGCATTGAAATGAAAGTGGTCGGAATCTATGTACACGACACAATCGCGGATATCTATGTTTCCATGCAGGATCTCGAGGGAGACCGTATTGATGGGACGGCAGATTTGTTTGACAGCTACAGCATTCAAACGAATTGTGACCAATGGGGTGGTTGCACCTTGGTTGATTACGACGAGGAGACCCACGCAGCGACCTTTTTGATTAAAGTAGGTCTGTATGATCAAAAGATTGACGGCAGAAAAATGACTTTTAGTGTCAGTCGTTTCCTCTCGGGAAAGCAGGAGACATGGAAGGAATTACCTGAAATTGACCTTGCTAAGGTGGTTTCCGAAGAAGCGGATTATCGCCCAGAGGTGGAAGTGCTGAATCTGTTGGAAAGCCGAAGGGATAGGGGATATTCGGAATATACGACCGGTCTGCCAAAGCTATTGGTGCCAAATGAGACACAGACATTTTCACCCGTGGTTGGGGCGAAAATCACGGCTTATGGAATTGTGGACGGCAAACTGCATGTACAGGTGTATTACGAGGATGTCCATGGCAGGGATGACCATGGCGACATACAGCTCTTGGATGCCAATGGCATGAATGTGTTACGTAGTGGCGATGCTTGTTTTTGGGATAAAGATAGAAAGGGCAGATATGAGGAATATGAATTCGACATTCCTATGGATGATCTTTCAGAATATACCGTCATTGGTTATTTCTCTACGGGTGCCAAGCTTTATCAAGGAAATTGGAAGATTACCTTCCCTTTTACCAACATAGAGGAGATGGGAGAGCCATTAACAGAGGAATAACGAGAAAAATTTAATTAAAGGTATTGACATTTCGGACGAAGCAAGGTAAAATACCCTTGTTGTGACACAGAAAACCTATTGTAACAGTGTCATACGAGCTTTAAGTCCGATTGCCCAGATAGCTCAGTTGGTAGAGCAGAGGACTGAAAATCCTCGTGTCACTGGTTCGATTCCGGTTCTGGGCACTTAACATAAAGCAAAATGCGATGAGCATTTTGTGATTTTGAAGCAAACGACGAGCCAACGGTTCGTTCATATAAGCATATGCGGGTGTAGTACAATGGTTAGTACGCCAGCCTTCCAAGCTGGACACGTGGGTTCGATTCCCATCACCCGCTCTTTTTTATGCCCGAAAACAATGCGTTTTCGGGCATTTGTAGTTGCGTGACTTCGCGTGACATGTGCGTGACTTACTCGATAATCCATTAAATGGCAGCCATGACCTCCCGACAGACCATCTTATTCTTGGAACGGGACTTGTCATAATGCCTCGTCATTTCCAAAGTGGTGTGCCCGGCGGTATATTGGATGCTGTCTTCACTGATGCCGAGTTCATACATTCTGGTAATGCCGTAGAAGCGAAATTTATGGGAAGAATGATAGGTGATACCACAATCTTCACAATATTCCCTAAGGTGTTCGTTGAACTTGTTAGGGGGGATGGAAAACTTGGCGTCTCCGCGGCCGTTCAAAATGTATTTCTTATGGCCGTTGATCTTTCGTAGTTCCTCAACCACTTCCATTGCTTCTTTTGGCAGGGCTATGGTACGCCTGCCTTGGCTTTTTCCACTTTTGGTGCAATGCTTATCAAAATCGGCTCTTTTTTTGTCCCCGTTCTTTTTCTGGATTATTTCGTGCCAGATTTTCATTTCTCCGGTTTCGGGATTATAATCATCCCAGGTAAGAGCCCTTGTTTCCCCTACGCGACTTACAAGATAAGTGTGAAGCAAAATGCCAAGAGTGTAAGTATTCTTTGGAAGGCTCCTTAGATATGCTCTTAGCTTTTGAACTTCTTCCTGCGTGTAGTATTTGTCCTGCTCCGCCTCCTCGGAATGATCTTCAACGATAAACTTGCAAAGGTCTGTTGATGCATTGGCTGCGTAATTGATCGAGATGATTCCGTCAGAAAGTGCTTCCTGATAAATGCCACTCATGAGGCTTTTGGCTTTATCAAAGGCCTTTTTCGTATATTTTGTGCCATCTCCGCAGATCTTCCGGAACTCTTGCTCCAGCAGGTAGGTGGAGGTCTTCTGAATTGGCAGGTCTACGAAAGCACGGCCGGAAAAAAAGCGATTCCAGTTGTAAACGTCATATTCTGCCGTCTGAGAGGAGATTGCCCCGGCTTCAACCAGTTCATTCCGCTTTTTGCGATGCTTTTCATACGCGTCCCGAATGGTGGAGGTTGCTTTTAGCTGATTAGGGTTTTCTTCTTCCATGATGGTCCACAGCTTTTCTAACAGTTCACTTCTGCTTTTGGCTGATTTCTGGACGCGTTGACCGAACTCATTTCGATAATCTACTCGGTAATACTCACAGAGCTTTCCATTTTGCTTTTTGGTGGTTAAATAGGGTTCACCGAACCGTTTAATAACAATCCTTTCTCTCTCTTTTTTCATTTTTGCTGCATCTATGGCGGCACTCATTTCTTCAAGCTCTTCCATTGTAGCATTTGCAGTGCACAGTTGCAATGCAGTATTGGCATTTTCCGTGGATAAGAGGTTTTCCGTTGCTTTATTCATTTAAGTCTCCTTTGTTTTAAACGAAAAAAGGAGCAGCCTGCAATGCGCAGGACTGCCCCTTGACATAAAAAAATCCCTTGCCGGGCTTGGCAAAGGACGAGTGACGGGTTATTTAGTTTGCTATGAGCTTTTTCTCCAGCTCTTCAAAGTCATAATCATTCTGGTTTGCAGGCTTCCATGCGGGTTGCTTGGGAGACGGGTTTGCGGGCTTGTAATCGCCCTCCCTCGCCTTCCAGCTGTCCACCTGCATTCGCCAGTCAGTTACGGGCATTCCTCCGGAGAGCTTCCAGTTTCGGGATCCGTAGTAGGTAAGGAACTTTTCGGGATTGAAGTCCTGATAGCCGATTTGTTCGGCATATTCCAGTAATTCCTCTTCGGAAGGAATGATGAGAGGGGGCTGGTCTTTTCCCTCTCTTATCTGATTATCCTTGTCTAATTTAAATTTGTTCTCATCTAATTGCGTAACGGTCTCGTCACTTTCCCGTAACGCTTCCGTTACGTCTTCGTTACGTTCGCGTGCCGTTTCCGTTACGCTGGCGTCGCCTTCCGGAATGGCTTCCGCTTCCCTGGCTACCCTTTGTGCAAGCTCCTCTTCGGTCAGAAGTCGGTAAACGCCACCGATTTCCGTGACAAGTGCCGCTTCCTCTCGGTGAAGCGAGGAGTGGTAGAGATCCTTGCGGATGGTGTTGGCAACCCGCCAGTGCGTTACGAGGCAGATCCCGCTGTCAAACCGGATCAGGTATTCCTTGTCCAAAAGTTCCTGCAGGTGCTTTTTTGACGCGCCCACCATGCGGACCGTCGTGTCCACGTTTGAAACAAATCCGTCGTCGTCCGCGGCCAGGTTAAGATGCATGTAAAGCTCCCTTGCCCTAATGGACATGCCGAGGAAATCATCCGAGCTGACGACTTCCCTTGCGATCATTCTCCTTCTTGCCATTTATCTTTCTTCTCCTTTTCTAAGTTTGTCTTCGCCGCGTTCGCGCATCGCCTTTTCGTAATCAGCCTGGATTGCCTTTTTTATAGCGTATGCCGCGCCGGCTTCTTCCTTCAGTTTTTTGTAAGCGGAATACAGGGGCTGCCGTTTTTCACTCAGGGAGGCCAGCCGTTTCCGCAGCTCGGTTTCGTCCGGGATTCCGTTTGGATAAATCTCCCCCAGTTCGCGCCTTGCCGCGTAAAACGAGGTCAGCTCGGCGCGGTGCAGTTCCTTAAAGGCGTCCGATTCTGACTTGCGCCTGATCCCTCGCAGCGCGTCGTAAACCGGCTTCCCTTTTGCCAGCTTTTCCGTGAGGCTCAAGGTTTTTTCAATCAATGAAACCTCGTCGTCCAGTTCCCTGACTTCGGCGCAGGCCCTGGAAACTTCGGAATACGTTGCCTTCACTTTTTTGTCCAGGTCGCCAAGGGATGAGATGCCGTTTGCGTGCAGGAAGTCGATTGCCCTTGCCTGCTGCTTCAGGTTGTTTACCCTGGCCTTGTTGGAGTAAGCCCCGGCGTTTCTCCTTTCGTAATACCCGCACAGGACGGAGGCAAGCGTCTGCGATTCCAGTCGAGCCAGCCGTTCGTCTTCCTTAAGCTCCGCGATGCGTTTTCTCAGTTCGGAGATCCAGTCTGCCAGTGCCTTCACGCTGCCCTTTAGGGAATGAAGGAGGGCGTTTGCCTTTTTGATCAGCCGGTTCCAGTCGCCGACGTCCGTGCGGATTCCCCTCGACTCCATGGCGCGGACGGCGGGTCCTTCGTGAACGGTCGGGATGAGGTCGATGCCCCGGTCCTCGTAGGAGCGGTGATCCACGCGCTCCGCAATTCCCTTTTTCTCAAAGGCCTCGTTGACGAGGCGTGACCAGTTTTCCCTCCAGGCAAGAAGCGTCTCGGGAGTGCCCCAGTCGGTCGTTGCGACCGCGTTGTAAACAAGCTTCCCGTTCCGGTCCCGCACGCGCTCGCCGTTTTCGTCAAGCACGTATTCGCGGCGCTGCTTCATGCCCCAGGTTCCGTCCGGATTGAGGGGACGGATCGGGCAGAGCACGTGAAAGTGGGGATTTTTAATATCGTCGTCCTTGTGGGGATCGTGACAAGCCAGGTCAGCGATCATCCCCCGCGCGGTGAAGTTTTCCGCGATGAACCTTCTTGCAAGCGAGAGGTTTTCCTCAAAGGACAGCTCGTTTTGAAACGCGACGTCAAAGGAATACGCCAGCTGCGCCCTGGGATGTTTTTCAGCGGACTCGACCTCGTTCCAAAGGGTCTCCCTGTCCGAAAACCTGCGCGGCGCGTGCGCCGGGAGAATGACCTCGGAATGCAGGACGCCCCCCTTCCTTCGGTAGTCGGGATTCTCGTCGTAGTACGAGTCGTGAAGCCTTTCCCCCGCGCGGTACGCCGCGCTTGCCACTGCGGTTTGTCCTCGGCCCCTGGAAATCTGCGTCACCTCGAAATGATAAAGGGCCATCAGTCATCACCCCCTTCCGCGGGAAGGCCTTCCGTCCTTGCCAGCTCAAAAAGTTCCCTCACGCCCGGCACGAGGACGAGCCTTCTCATGAACGCCCAGAAGACTTCCTGGGGCAGGTTTTCGATTCCGTCAAACACGTACTCAAGCTCAGCTCCCTCGACGATGAGCCTGTGCGTTCTGGCGGAATCCTTTTTCCTCAGCGCGTTGCGAAGCCGGTTCTCCTTGCGCGTAACCCTGCGCTCAAGGACTTCCTTTTCCCGCACGGCCCGCTCAAGGTCGGCCCGCGCCTCTTCAAGGTTTTTTTCCAAATCCTTCATTTGTTTTTCCTCCTTTTTCCTTTAGATTTTGGAAATAAAAAAGGACCTGAGGCAGTGCCCGGGTCCTTTCGTCCGGAAGCGAAGCGAACGCAGTTTTTACTTTCACGCCGCGAGGGGCAGGCGGGAAAAACGCGCGGAATGCCCGGGAGGGTATAGACGTGCGCCCTTGTCAAAACAAGGGAAAAAAAGCTTGTTCGAAACGCTTCTAAAGGAATGATACGGCGGGTAATCGGAAATGGCCCGAAAAGCGGCGAAATCACATTTTGGAGGGCTGTCCAAAAATTTTTTTAAAGTTTTTGATGCAAAATCACAACGAACGTGATATGGTAAAAACAGAACATATGTTTGGGTACTAAAGAAAGGAAAATGAAGAAAACAAATGGGAGAATATTTGCAGGGAACGCTTCAGCAGAGAATGAGGGAACTGAGGGAGGCAAGGGATTATTCGCAGGCAAAGGTTGCCGGGATTTTGGGAATAGACAAGGCGTCCTACGGAAGGATGGAGAACGGTACGACCAGGACCGTAAACAGCGACGTGCTGACGGGCCTGGCGAACCTTTACGACGTTTCGGCGGACTACCTGCTCGGGATTTCGGACGTGCCGCAGAAGACTTACTATGACCTGAAGGCGCTGGGACTTTCCGTGGAGGCCGCGGCAAGCCTGCTGACGAAAAACGCAAATCAGGAAGTCGTGGACGCGCTTCTCAGGAACGAAAATTTCCTCGAGGCGACGAGACTCATGGCAACGTATTTCAGCGAGATCGCCGTGATCGCCTTTGCCACGGGAAACAGCCTTTACGATTTTTCGTACGACCTCGCGACGGAATTCATCAACCGGGGACGGATCCCCAAAAACAGTGAGACAGACGCCCTCCGGGCACGGATTAAGTCGAAAAGGGCAAAGGCCGAACCGATGGAGCTGAACAACATTCGGAAGTATTTCATGGACGCCGTGGACGAGATCAAGAAGGAGACGGGAAGCGAGGTTCGCGAATACGCCAAGGGAAAGTTTACCTCGGAAATTCTCGCGGCGGTCAGGGCCGAAATTGAAAGGCGGGGGGATCCCCTGGCACTGCCGTTTGAGCAAAGAAAACGAAACGTGATCGAATCGGTTAAGGCAGGCCTTAGGAAAAACCCCGACATGTATGACGAATACGGGGAAAGGCTGGACGAGGCAGTTGAGGTGATCATGCCGGCATTGTTTGACTTATGGAAGTGAAAATGACGAAGGAAGAAAAATACAAAAGAAACCTGGAACTGTGCAGAAGGGTGAAGGAAAACGACCTTGAGGCGGAGACGTTGCTCCTCATGGAAAACGAGGGGCTTGTCGCGGACCTGGCCAAAAAGGTGAAGAGATGGAAGAAGGTGAATTCCTCGGACGGATTCGACGAGGAAGACCTCCTGCAGGAGGGAAGGATTGCCCTGCTGACCGCGGCAAAAAAATACAACAAAAAGAAAGGCGCGCAGTTTTCCACTTATGCATACAAAGCAGCCTTTAAGGCGATGTACAGGCTTTGCAGGAAGCTCCAGTCAACCTTTGAGAGGCAGACGGAGGAAGACGGACTAACGCGCGTGTTCCTAAGTGACCCGAATGCCGAGGAGAAGACGTACTCCGGCCGGGGAGGCGAAGTGCAGTGGAAGGATCCGACGGGAAACCTGGCCGTGCTTCACGTCATGCTGGAGAAAATGCAAAACCGGCTAAGGCTCCTTCCGGAGAGACAAAGGCGCCTTCTTGCGTATCATTACGGATTCGGAATGCTTAAGGCAAACTCCATTTCCAAGACTGCCGCGTACTTTCATCTCGCGGAGAGAACCTTAAGAAAGATCGAAAAGGAAGCGCTGGGGACGCTGCGGGAAATGATGAACGACGGGAAGATCGTGTGACCGGAATAATCTGCCATAGGTATCCTCCTGAGAAGGAGAAAACATGCCTATTGAAGAACGCAAGAAGGGCAAATTTAAAATTTTTAACTTTTTTGTGACCTTTTTAATTTATAATGGTAGTAGATGGATGAAAGGCCTTTGAATACTTAAGAATGAGGTGCACTGATGGAAGATAAGCTGATAGTGGAACTATACTGGCAAAGAGATGAGTCGGCGATAAGCGAATCAGAAAGAAAATATGGACGATACTGTTTTTCCATAGCGAATGGCATCCTGCGAAATGATGAAGATTCCGAAGAATGCGTGAATGACACGTTTTTGGGTGCGTGGAATGCCATGCCACCACACAAGCCTGAGATTCTGGCCACGTTTCTTGGAAAAATAACCAGGCGTCTGTCTTTGAAAAAATGGCGAGGCAAAACTGCGGATAAGAGGGGCGGAGGAAACACTCAGCTTTCTCTGGATGAGTTAGAGGATTGCATACCGTCGGGACAAAGCATTGATGAAAAGATAGAAGCAACTGAACTGACAGAAATACTAAATGATTTTCTAAAGACATTATCGACGGATGAACGGCGCGTCTTTGTGCGACGATATTGGTTCTTTGACGGCATCAGTGAGATCTCGTCCAAATATGGTTTTGGTGAAAGTAAAGTAAAGATGATGCTCAAGCGCACGAGAGACAAGCTTTTGCTGCGCCTTCAAAAGGAGGATGTTTTTATATGAAATCTGATAAACTTCAGGACGCCATCGGCGAAGTAAATGATTTTTACATTCAGGATGCTGAAAAAAAAGTTACGAGAAAGAAAAATGCATGGTTTGGATGGATTGCCGCTGCGGCATGCGTTTGCCTGCTGATTGGCATGGTATATGTTAACTTGCGACAGAGAGTTTCAGAGCCACCCGTTACTGCGACTGATCTTCCCAAAATAACTCTGCCGGAATATATTACGGGCGGCATGGGATTTGAAGCAAAGATGTGCTATGATGCCAAGGAACTCGATAACGGAAATCCCTGGAATAAGAAAATGAAACTTAAGACTCTGCCGGTGTTTAAGAATGGCAGTTATGACCCTTCCGGAGCAGGCATTCCGATTGGCTTTGATGAGGCCACTTTAAAGACGAGACTTGAAGATGCGGCAAAGTCGCTTGACTTGGATCTTACACAGGCTGAAATCGAAGTGCAACGCATCGATGAGGAGGAAGTGGCTGAAAGTGGCACTGAGGAGGATGCCGTTTATGGCATTTGTGCTTCTACGGATGAGTGGAGACTGACGGTGGAAGCGAACGGATTTACCAGAATTCATTTTTTGAAGGGATGTCAGCTCCCTGAACAATATCATTTTACCAGGACAAAGTCCACGGATCAGGAAACGGAAGATGCCATGAAGTATCTTATCAGCGAATTTGCTTCTTTCCTTTCGTTTGACAATCCGCAGATCGTCCTCGGCGGAGAGTCTTATTCTGACGGGGAATACTCCCGTGAATGTTTGGTGTATGATTGCGTGGCGGCAGAGGAAGAAAAGATTTTGAATTATCATTTCCGTCATGCGAAGTTTACCCCAGATTTTGACGGCAATCTTTCAATGATTGATGTTTATGATGAGCTGACGAATGCGGAGAAAATTGGTGATTACCCCATCATATCGGAGAAAGAAGCGACGCAAAAACTTCTTAATGGACAGTATCAGACGAGTGTTTCAGAGAATGTACCAGGGAAGAAATATATTGTAAAGACTGAACTGGTTTATATTTCGGGTCCCTTGACGGAAACCTTCCTTCCGTACTATCGTTTTTACGTAGAGTTACCTGATACCAGCGATTACACGATGGCTGAAGGGCTGAAAATGTATGGGGCGTATTATGTTCCGGCCATACCGGATGAGTGTATTTCCAATCTGACAATTTATGACGGCCGAATAAACTAGATTGTTATAATGTGAAATGCGAATGGCCTAGAGAGCCAACGGATGAAGAGTAGACTTAAGTTGATTATCGAATGGTATCTTTACAAAGAAGATGAATATGACAAGCTTGAGCTATGCGCCGATCAAAAGAGGATGGAGGAGAAGGTTGGGATAGCCCTTGCGGGACGGGAAAATGTCAACGAAGGGGAGCCAGCAATGACGGAGGAGGACAGGGAGACACTTGAAATTTTACTCGAGCAACTTGAACCGCTTTCGGATGACGTCATTGAAGTCATTCAGAAACGGGCGTCGCTGTTTATGAATGAAAAGTAAATACTTATTTCAAGGGGCAGGAAATCCTGCCTCGGCGGATGATCACGGTCTGTCCGCTGACCTTTGGGGAGACGGTGCATGATTATGTGATCGTAAAAGAGAAAGGGGAATGGAAGCTTTACAGAATTTCGGTTTCGTCGGATAACTGAGACATGTTTTTTCGCGGCATTAAGCAGGGAAATTCATCCTTACTTGAGGCCGCGAATATTTTGTGGGATCTGGGTCTTTTTTTGCTAATTTGATAATATCTTAATTGAATTTAATTGAAGTTTTTCTTTATTTTTTAGAAAGGTTGTAACGTTTTGACATATAGATGCATCTATTGGTTGAAAGGACAAATCCTGAAGTGCACACAGGAAAAACGAGGAGAGACTAAATGGACAAGGGGTTGGAACGACTGGTTCACAAGGCGAAGGGAAAGGACCCAGATGCCTTTACGGCTTTGATGAACGCTTACGTGCAGCATTTATATAAGACGGCAAAAGCCATTTTAATGAATGACGAGGATGCTGCCGACGCCATGCAGGAGACGATCATGACCTGTTGGGAAAAGATGGGGACCTTAAAGGAAGACCGATATTTTAAGGCCTGGGTAACAAAGATTCTCATCAATGAGTGTTACGACTTGATCAGAGGGCGAAAGGGCGTCACTTACGTGGAGGAGATTCCTGAGATCCCTGACGACAGGGAGGAAAGCGACCTGGAGTGGAAGGAAGCGCTTGCCGTTCTCGGTGAAGAATACCGGTTGCCGGTGGTTTTGTATTACGTGCAGGGTTTTCAGACGAAGGAGATCGCAAAACTTATGGGCATATCAGACGCGGCGGTCCGAACCAGGCTATCAAGGGCAAGGGAGCAGCTTAGGAAGTATTACGAGGAGGCTTAAACGATGGAAAAAAGTGAATTTATGATAAAAAGAATTTTTGCGGAAGAAGGAGACCTGCCGGAAATCGTGAAAATGCGGGTTCAGGAAGCATATGATCAAATTTATGAGCAGATTAGGGCTCAGGATGCATTGGATGAGAATAACGAATTGTGTGAGAATCATCACGCCGTGATCAGAAATAATGGTAAGGGCCTTTTAAAGGTAGCCTGCTTCGTGCTTGCCTGCCTGCTGGCCCTTGGCGGTACGGCATATGCGGTAAACCTGATCTTGGATCGATATGAGCGCATGAAGCAGATGGAGCAGGAGGAAAAAGATCAAATATATGAGGACATTCAAAATGGCGGAAATCTGAATCACGAAGAATCCAGGACTTTCACGGAATCCGAGAGTGCAAGATTTTTCGAGCTTCGGGAAAAGTATAAGGCGAATGAGGCATTCCCGGAGGGAGAGCTTGAGGTCGTGCATGAAGGGGAAAAGGCTAAGGGTGAATTATATCTTCTTGTGAAGGGAAATCATGAGGAAAGCGTTTTGGTTCTTCCGGAGAGGGAGCTGACGGATGAAGAACTATTGCAGATCATCGAGCATAACGAGAAGGAAGAATATGTTTTATATGAGGCACAGCAAAAGCGCATTGCGGAGCAGGGTAACTGGGAGAGCCGCATGCTGGAGATGACGGACGAGGAAGTGGATTTCTATTACCTTGCATTCTGGAGGGGAAGGACGGAGGTCACGGGCATTTTTAGGCGTGGTGATCAGAGTGACGAAGGTGGCAATCAGGTACTGTCGGAAAAGGAGACGGTAACTTATCAGGAGATGCAGAGGCAGTATCTTGAGGAGAATCGGATCCCCATGAGGGAGGAGCCCCTGCCCATCATTGAAATGCCTGCGGAGTATGACGGAAAGGAGGTTGTTCTTTGCAGGTATAACACTAGCTTTTACTTACCAGAGCGGGAACTGACTGAGGAAGATTTTCTGGAGATCATTGACTTTTGGAAGCGGGCGGAGTATAGCCTTCGCCGCGTGAATTCAGAAGTGGAGAGGGGCATTCGCAAGGGGTATCCCGAACTGGAAAACTGCGCGTGGGAAGAGGAGCTAGAGCAGACAAGTGAAAAGACGGTGCTGCCGGAGCAGCAATTTAAGGAGTTTTATTTAAATACCAGACCGGCAGTTGAAAAGCCCCTCGCAGAGGCGAAGATCTGCGACGTTGTCACCTTTGGCAGCTACGAGCAGGATGGAGACGTGGGAAATGGCAAGGAAGCGATCAAATGGTACGTCTGCGATCAGGAGGGAGACATGCTAACGCTCCTTTCCGTGGACGTGCTGGATGCGACCGCCTATGACAAGAGGGAGGATCAGACAATCGCCTGGGCGGACAGCGACGTGCGAAAATGGCTGAATGAGGAGTTTTTCGGGAATGCTTTTTCGGAAGCAGACCAGGCGAAAATCCTGACAACGCAGATCAAAAATGACTATGGCGGGGATACGTATGACCAGGTATGGCTTTTGTCCTTCTCGGAGTATATCGACTATTTTGGCGTTCAAAACAGGCGGCCCATGGGTGTGAAGGAGACATGGAACGAAACCGCACAAAGGGCCACGGACGATTGCCACTTAATGTCTCATCCCACGCAGGCAGCGATTTCAAAGGGGTTGTACGTATGGACTTGGGAAGGCGCGTCAGACTATCTGAAGGGCATGACGGACCTGAGCATGATAGACGGAAACAGTCCTTGGCTTCTTCGTACCACGGGACCTGGATGGGGTACGGCTTGCCTATCGACGTACGCCTTATATCGTTATCCCCAAACGGACGCCACAAGCAGTCTAAGTGGCATCCGCCCCGTGATCAGAATTCAGCGTTAATTATTAATGTCCATGATTGGCCAATTGATACGGAATAATGAAAGTTGTCGAAAATTATGATATAATGAGAAAAAAGGAAGCATTAGGAGCATAAAAAATGAATCAGAAAACCGTGGCGGAAGTTCTTTTGACGATTGCCTGCATTGCTGTTTTGGTATTTGCCATAAGCTTTGGCAGGGGAGCGGGAAATGGGCAGGAAAACGGCGAGGACGGATCAAATGAAATTTCAGGCAATCTACTGCAAGGGGAAATCCCTTTGATTGATAGCAAGAATGCAGAGGAACCAATCGCGACGTCCATCGGAATTGACGTGTCAAAATGGCAGGGCATCATAGATTTTCAAAAGGTGCGGGAGAGCGGCATTGATTTTGTCATGGTTCGCGTGGGATACCGGACTGCGAAGGACGGAAAAATAGAGGCAGATGAGAATGCTGCTTACAATCTGCAAAAGGCTGGTGAGGCAGGTCTTTTCCTTGGCGCGTATTTTTATTCCAGTGCCATTACCGTGGAGGAAGCGAGGGAGGAAGCGGATTTTGTCGCTGATTTTGTTGCAAGGTATTCCATCACCTACCCAATTGCATATGACTGTGAGGGGCATGTGGACGCTGACAGCAGGAATTTCTACCTGCTTTCGAAGGAGAGGACTCAAATAGCCATTGCGTTCTTGGATGAGATCCGGGCGAGAGGGTATGATGCGATGTTTTACGCATCCAAGGGCGAAATGGAAGGCGACGCCGCATGGGACGTGACGCAGCTGGAAGCACATGGTCAGATTTGGGTAGCGCAGTATCCTGAAAAGCCTTATCCACAGACGGAAAAGAGTTCGTATGGCGGCTTGCACGTCATGTGGCAGTATAGTGACGGCGGTCACGTGGACGGAATGAAAACTGGCGCTGACATGAACTTGGCGTACCTGAAATTCGACGCTGCCAAGGCTCCAAAGGATCCGATGCCGCCGGAGAAAGCGTATCCCGGTACGGATTCCGAAATGCTCTTTTCTGAGTGCCATGAGCGCGTGACGGCGAAGATCCAAACAAACTTAAGAACATGGCCCGGAACGGACATTGGCGAGGTCGTCCATACGCTTGAGAACGGCGAGGAAGCCATCAGAACGGGAATGTCTGATAAGGGGTGGTCGCGCGTGGAATGGCAGGGACAGGTGCTCTATGCCATTACTTCTTATCTGACAACGGATTTCACCGATAAACAGGGGGAAGACGGCAAAACCTTAAACATAGACGGAATTGAAGTGAAGACGACCTTTACGGACGTAAACGACTACGTGACGGCAAAGGAGGTCGTGAATCTGCGATCACTGCCCAGTACTACGCATGAATCTTCCAGAATACTTGGGACGTTAAGTGCGGGAGATAAGCTGAAGCGTACGGGGATCAACAGAGAACTCGGTTGGTCCAGGCTGGAGTACAATGGAATTACGGTGTATGCAATAACCAGTTACCTGGAAAATATAGAGTAACGTGATCAGGCGCTTTGTGAAAACAAGGCGTCTATTTTTTTAAAAATAAAGCCTTGACAAGGTTGGTTTACAGATGTAAACTAAAAACAAGGGTTTACACGGGTAAACCACTCGAGCAGAACAAAGGAGGCGAACGGAATGGAATTTGAAATCGGAGCCGTGCAGGAAAGGTTTGTGGATTTAGTCTGGAAGAAGGAACCCATTGGTTCGGGAGAACTGGTAAAGCTGTGCGAAAAGGAGCTGAACTGGAAAAAGCCTACGACTTATACCGTATTGCGGAGACTTTGCGAGAAGGGCGTGCTTCAGAACGAGAACGGCATTGTCACTTCCTTAATCTCCAGGGATGCATATTATTCAGCGAAAAGTGAGCGTGTGGTTGAGGATTCCTACGAGGGTTCGCTTCCCGCTTTCATTGCTGCGTTCTTATCGAGAGGGAAATTAACTGGGAAGGAAGCAGAGGAAATTCAGGCAATGATCGAGGCCTTTAGGAAGGAGGCGGGGGTATGAGCTCAATGTTCATCAAGGTACTAAACCTTAACATCAATGCGTCATGGCTGATCCTGGCGATCCTGTTGCTTCGTCTGCTCCTTAGGAAAGCTCCGAAATGGATTTACTGTGCCATGTGGGCAATCGTGGCACTTCGCCTGCTTCTTCCTTTTTCCATTGAAAGTGCCCTGAGCGTTCTGCCCGGAAGCGAGGTCATTCCGCAGGACATTGTTACGACGAAGACCCCTGCGATCCATTCACAGATCATGGCGGTAGATAATGCAGTCAATCCGTTCATGCTGCGCGAGCTCGCACCAAAGGTTGAAAACAGCGTAAATCCCATGCAGGTCATTGCATCGGTTGTAAGCGTGGTCTGGATCGTTGGCGTTGGTGTTTGCCTCATCTATGCACTGATCAGTTATCTGCTGCTTAAGAGAAAGGTGAGCGCCTCCGTGGCAATGGGGGATGGCATCATGGCGTGCGACGAAATCAAGACACCGTTCATTCTCGGGATCATAAAGCCGATGATTTACGTGCCTTC
>JAEEGG010004919.1_pt1 | contig 32212 bp, 30 predicted proteins | sample 9134161 | NCBI WGS metagenome assembly JAEEGG01 (sample SAMN16246543, study PRJNA631951) | gut metagenome | biome: gut microbiome; feature: rumen; material: CR-attached | host: Bos | place: Iran: Karaj | collected 2018-10 | reverse complement strand
ACCTCGGCGTTCTTGACGGCACGCTTCAGCAGGCCAGTGAAGTTGGCACCATGGAAGATGTTGTCGCCCAGCACCAAACAGGCGCAGTCGTCGCCAATGAACTTCTCACCGATGATGAAGGCCTGTGCCAGTCCGTCGGGAGAGGGCTGCTCGGCATATTCAAAATGAACGCCATAGTCGGATCCATCGCCCAATAGGCGCTTGAACCCGGGTAGGTCGTAGGGCGTCGAGATGATCAGGATCTCGCGGATGCCTGCCAGCATGAGGACTGAGATGGGATAGTAGACCATCGGCTTATCGTAGATGGGAATGAGCTGCTTGCTGATTCCCTTGGTGATGGGGTAGAGGCGTGTGCCACTTCCGCCAGCCAGAACAATTCCTTTCATATTTCTGAGTAGTTTGTGATTCAATACTTGTTTTTTCGGTCCAAAGGTACTGAAAAAAACACGAAAATAGAATTTTTAGGACAAAAAAATGCTCTTTTGGCAATTATTTTGTCCAATAATTTGTTTTTTTGTCAAAAGATGCTTACATTTGCACCTGAATTATGCGTTTGCTATTATGTAGCTTATAACTTAATTTTAAAAGATAAACTTATGAAGAAACTTTTATCATCTGTTGCAGCCCTTGTCATTGCTGCTATGACAACTGTCAGTGCACAAGCCATCTTCAATGGCACGAATGAGCATCTCCGTTTTGGCATTCAGTTGGGTATGAACGTGTCGTCGTTCGGACATGAACAGTATGGCTGGCTGGCCGGTTGGAATGTCGGTGCTACCGCACTTTACAACTCCGAGGACTTCATCCCCAATTCATACGTTCGTGGTTCGGTGCTCTACAGCCGCAAGGGCGGAAGCGCCAGCGAGGATAGGTTTACCCACGATGGAGCTCCGATTGTTGCTCACGATGCCATCTATCATCTACACTACCTTGAGGTGCCTGTACGTTTCGGCTATGCCTACGAGATGAATGACGACCTTTGCCTCATGGCCGAAACCGGACCGTATTTCTCTTTCCGTCGGGGCGGCTCTTTCCGCAGCGAGGATGTGACTGGCTTTACCGAGCATCGCATCAGCGGACGTATGCACAAGTATTACGACGACCTGCGTCGCTTTGATGTAGGTTGGGGTATCCACGTTGGCGCCATCTATATGGAGAAGTATCAGCTCACAGTGGGCTATGACTGGGGTCTCTGCGATGCAGTACCTGACAGCAAGACCTACAATGGAACGGGCAAGAACCTCAACCTCAGCATCAACCTCGCCGTTTATTTTGATTAATTCCTCATTCTGAAACGGATTCTTGCGGGAGTCCGTTTCTCATAAATATCCGTTTGCAATGAAAAAGTTATTTGTAGCCCTTGTTGTAGTCCTCGCTTCGACGATGGTGCAGAAGGCCGATGCCCAGTTGCTCGACTTCGAAGGCATGCCTCCCTATAAGCTTGGCCTTACCGTAGGTTTGAATGTCCCCACCTTCTCGGCTTCGGGATATGACTATACGGTGGGCCTCAATGCTGGTGTCGATTTGATGCTGGATGCCAGCGATATCTTCGACAATACCTTTGGCCGTGCCGTGGTTCGCTACTCGATGAAGGGTGCTACCGGTCCAGATCCCATCCATTTGGATGGTCTGGCTTCTGCCCCCAAGACACATTTCACCACGCATTATATCGAGATACCTGTCCATTATGGTTATGCCTGGTATTTGGACAGCGATTGGACCATCATGGGTGAGACGGGCCCCTATCTGGCCCTTGGATTGGGCGGAACAGCTCGTCCTGACGACGACAACGTCTTCGAAAGCCATTCGTTCTTCCATTCGCACGATGCCTCCCATTGGGATGTGGGCTGGGGTCTGCAGTGCAGTTTGCTCTACGACCAGCAGTGGCAGGTCCATGTAGCCTACGACTGGGGCTTCAAGAACATGAATGACTGCTTCCTCCAGAACAACGGACTCAGCGTTGGTCTCACGCTCTATTTCGAGTATTAAAGGGTTCTGAATGTTCTGAAAGGTTCGAAAGGATAAGAAATGGCTGAATCCAATTTTGTTGATTACGTTCGCATCTATTGTCGCTCGGGCAAGGGCGGCCGAGGCTGCTCGCACCTGCATCGCGCCAAGTATATCCCCAAGGGGGGACCGGATGGCGGAGATGGAGGGAAGGGCGGTTCGGTCATCTTGCATGGCAATCGCAACTATTGGACCTTACTCCATCTGCGCTATCAGCGTCATGTCTTCGCCACCGATGGTCAGTCCGGTATGCCCAACAAGTCGTTTGGCAAGGATGGCGAGGACATCACCATCGAGGTGCCGATGGGTACGGTGGTGTATGATGCCGAGACGGGAGAATATATCTGCGAGGTGACCGCTCACGACCAGAAGGTAGTGCTCCTGAAGGGCGGACGGGGCGGATTGGGCAACTGGCATTTCCGCACGTCCACCAATCAGGCTCCGCGTTATGCTCAACCCGGCGAACCAGCCTTGGAACGTAGCGTCATCCTTGAGCTGAAGCTGCTGGCCGATGTGGGCCTTGTCGGATTCCCCAATGCTGGCAAATCGACCCTCCTGTCGAGCATCAGTGCCGCCAAGCCGAAGATTGCCGACTATCCGTTCACGACGATGGAGCCGAACCTGGGCCTCGTTCCCTATCGCGATAACCACTCGTTCGTCATGGCCGATATCCCAGGCATAATCGAGGGTGCTTCCGAGGGCAAGGGGCTCGGCTTGCGTTTCCTGCGTCACATCGAGCGCAACTCCACGCTGCTCTTTATGATTCCAGCCGATACGAAGGATGTCAGGAAGGACTACGAGATCCTGTTGGGCGAATTGGGCAAATACAATCCCGAGCTTCTCGACAAGCAGCGCCTGCTGGCTATCACCAAGTGCGACCTGCTCGACGACGAACTAATCGACCAGATGCGGCAGGAGCTTCCCGATGGCGTGCCCGCGGTCTTCATCTCGGCCGTTGCAGGCATGGGGCTCGACGAGCTCAAGGACATGTTGTGGACCATGCTCAACGACGAGTCGAACCGCGTGCAGACCTTCACCCACCGCAATCTCGATGTATCGAAGGGGGTAGAAGACCAGTACGAGGAGGTCGATCCGTACGGACACGATGACTACACCATCGAAGGTGTTTCTCCCTCCGACCTCGAATTGGATTGGGATTCTTGAAGTCGATAATTGCCAAATGATAATAGGCAAACTATAACTCAAAGAAAAAATGCTCAAAAATATGTTTAACAACATTTTTTGCGCATTTTTTTGTTGTTTAATTTGTACGCATCGTTTTTTTTCCTTATCTTTGCACACTGAAACGGGGACGTAACAAAAGCCAAACGCAATAGTTTCCCCAAGGCTCTTTTTCTTCTTCCGCTAACCTCTATTTTTTACAGATTCATTACCAAACCTAATAAAACGATTCATATCATGGACGAACAGCTTATTAAAGACTGTACAGCCAAAGCTCAAGCTTGGCTAGGTGATGGTTTCGACGCCGAAACCAAGGCTGCCGTAAAGGCAATGCTTGAAAACGAGGACAAGACCGATCTCATCGAGGCCTTCTATCAGAATCTCGAGTTCGGTACGGGTGGTCTTCGTGGCATCATGGGCCCCGGCACCAACCGTATGAACAAGTATGTGGTGGGCATGGCTACCCAAGGCTTCGCCAACTACATCAACCGTGCATTCCCCGACATTCAGCCAGCTGTTGTCGTAGGTCACGACTGCCGCAACAATGGCCGTATGTTTGCCGAGACCGTAGCTGCCATCTTCTCGGCCAATGGCATCAAGGTGTATCTGTTCGAGTCTCTTCGCCCCACTCCTGAAATCTCGTTTGCTATCCGCCAGCTCCATGCACAGGCCGGTGTCAACGTTACCGCTTCGCACAACCCGAAGGAGTACAATGGATATAAGGCATATTGGGACGACGGCGCACAGGTACTCTCTCCACACGACAAGGGCATCATCGACGAGGTGAACAAGATGACCATCGACCAGGTGAAGTTCGAGCCCAACTACGACCTCATCAAGATTATTGGTGGCGAAATGGATATCGATTATCTCCGCGCTGTCAAGGAGGCTATGGTCGATCAGGATGTCATCCTGCGTCAGAAGGACCTCGGCATCGTCTATTCGCCTCTCCACGGAACAGGTCGCGTCATCATTCCTGCAGCTCTCCGCACATGGGGCTTCCAGATCATCAATGTCGTACGCGAGCAGATGGTGATTGATGGCAATTTCCCGACCGTTGTTTCTCCAAATCCTGAGAACTCTGAGGCCATGACACTCGGCATGAAGTTGGGCGACAAGCTCAATGCTGACCTTGTGATTGCTTCCGACCCCGATGCCGACCGTCTCGCTATCGTTTGCCGCGACAACAAGGGCCAGTGGATGATCCTCAATGGTAACCAGACCGCCATGATGTTCTCCTGGTACATCATCACCAACAAGAAGAAGCTCGGTCAGCTCAAGGGCAACGAGTTTATGGTGAAGACCATCGTTACCTCCGAGCTCATCAAGAAGATTGCCAACAAGAACGGCGTAGAGATCTTCGACGACTTCACGGGCTTCAAGTGGATCGCTTACCGCATCCGCATCAATGAGGGCAAGAAGAAGTATATCGGTGGCGGTGAGGAAAGCTTCGGCTTCCTGCCATTCGACAAGGTTCGCGACAAGGATTCTCCAGCTTCCATCTGCCTCATCTGCGAAATCGCAGCTTGGGCAAAGGACAACGGCATGACTCTGTTCGATCTACTCCTCAACATCTACAAGGAGTACGGATTCCAGAAGGAGAAGGCCGTATCGGTAGTGAAACCCGGCAAGTCGGGTGCTGACGAGATCAAGGCTATGATGGAGAACTTCCGCAACAATCCTCCGAAGGAACTGGGTGGCTCTCCTGTTGTGCTTGCTAAGGATTTTAAGACCCTCAAGCAAGTTGATTGCAAGAGCGGTGCTGTCAGCGATCTCGATATGCCGGCTACCAGCAACGTGCTCCAGTACTTCACCGAGAATGGCGCCAAGGTCAGTGTACGTCCTTCGGGCACCGAGCCCAAGATCAAGTTCTACTGCGAGGTTCCTGCAGCCTTCGACGGCGACTACGTTAAGGCAAGTGCCGCTGCTGAGGAGACGCTCAAGAAGATCTGTGCTTCGCTCGGCATCTGATATCCACTTTTATCAGTTATTCCAGCTATTTCCGGGCGCCTCACCTCTGTGGGGCGTCCTTTTTTAAAATAAGAATATGACCGCAATCATCATCGGCGCCACGGGTGCCACCGGCAGGGATCTTGTCGATCTGTTGCTACAGGACACGGCATTCGACGCCATTCATGTCTTTGTGCGTCGACCGCTTGCCATCTCCGACCCCATGATCGAGACGCATCTTGTCGATTTCGATCAGATTGACTCCTGGAAATCCGGGATTCGAGGGGATGTGTTGTTTTCTTGTCTGGGCACGACGCTGCGTGCAGCAGGTTCGCAGGAGGCGCAGTGGAAGGTCGATTACGACTATCAGTTCAACTTCGCCAAGGCCGCCCACGAGAACGGCGTCCCCACCCTTGTGCTCATGTCGTCGATGGGCGCCAATCCTCAGTCGTCGGTTTTCTATATGAAGATGAAGGGCCAGCTCGAGGAGGCTGTCAAGTTGCTTGGCTTCAGCAACACCATCATCGTTCGTCCGCCCTCGCTCATCCGCCGCAACTCCGACCGATGGGGCGAGAAGGTTGGCGTCATGGCCTTGAAGATGCTCAATAAGGTTGGGATTCTACGTTCCATGAAACCCCTGTCAACCGAGGCTGTAGCGCGAGCGATGCTCACCTGTAGTCTGCACATGAAGGGGCAGCAGGTGGTCGAGAGCCGGGAGCTCCGGATGCTGGCGGGAGAATAAGTTGTCAGATTATGGAAAAGATAGGTATTTTCTGTTCCTCGTCCAATCGCTTGGACAAGGTCTATTACGACGAGGCCGCACGCCTGGGACGATGGATGGGCGAACACGGCAGGACGCTGGTCTGTGGTGGAGCCAACTGTGGCCTGATGGAAACTCTGGCCAGGGCAGTTCGTGAGGCAGGAGGGCGTGTGGTGGGAGTCATTCCGCAGATATTGCTCGACAGAAAACGGGTGAGCACCTGTCTCAGCGAACAGATTCTCACCCGCGATCTCAACGAGCGCAAGGATGTTCTCATCCAACAGTCCGACATCATCCTGGCGCTTCCGGGTAGTGTGGGCACGCTCGACGAAGTGTTCACCGTCATGGCAGCCAACACCATCGGCATCCACGACAAGAAGATTCTGTTCTGGAATATCGACGGCTTCTGGGACGATCTCTTCGAGATGTTCGAAGGCTTGAGCCGACGAAATGTGGTCAACAAGCCATGGCCTGAGCTGATGCTGAAGGCCGACACGTTTGAGGAGATAATCGCTCTATTGTAGCGGAGGCATCACGTATAGTTGGCGCATGCCTCGGAGTCTTCGGTAATTCTGCGCCCGGTCACCGAGCAGCGCAAGCTGCCGTCCTTCTGACTGCGGCAGAACCTGCAGTCGGTGCAATATCGGGTGCCCATGTAGAAAGGATCTTCGGGATCCATTTCTCGATAGAGTTCGTCATCCATAGTTAATATCGATTTATTGGGCAGGAACAACACACACCTTGTGGTATTGCTCTTTATCGAAACCGAAGACCTCGGTCTTGCCATGATCCTTTGCGATGGCAGCGATGCGGCAGCGGCGTCCCTCCAGAAAGATGGGCGCGTTGAGCAACGGGGCCTCTTCGCGGCGCAGTGTATAGACAAAGATGTCGAACGGATCGTCGCCCAGGTCCTTTGGGTCACAAGGTTCGTAGATGTTCCAGATGTGTGTCATGCCAATGAGGGAGTAGGGGATACAATCATTTGAAGAACAGCTTGCAGCGGCAGACGGGAATCTCCGTCACGGCCTGGCGCACTTCCACCGAGTAGGTTTCTTCGTCCTCTTTTGAAACAAAAAGGTGAAGCTTGTCGCCGCAATAGCTTTCGCTGACATAGGCAATCTCGAAGCGATAGAGGCGATGTTGGCGAAGATAGTCGATCGTGAAGAGGTCCATCACGTGTTCGATGTAGCGGACGCTGTTGACGTGCCCGTTGATGTCGATGTCGCTGTAGTGTGCCACGAACGAGTCCGAAGGTTCCTTGGCAGTTACCTTAATGCGTCCAGGCTTCTCGATGGGGCATTCGCGTTCGGGGTAGATGTAAGAGGGGATGAGGCCGCCGTAGAGGTGTTCCACGTCCATGGGTTTTCGGCTCGTCATGCCAATCATTGCCCATGTCGTGCGAGCATAACCGATGGTGCGGCCCTCGCTGTTGCGAAGGGCAAAGTTACGGTCGGTGAACAGTCGATAGACGTTTTCGACCCAGGTGTCGATTTCGAACGTCTCGTATTGGCGAGGCAGTTCCTCAAATTCGATGGCCATACGCGAGAGCACCCACGTATGTTCCTCCTGGTTGAGGCGCGCCATGCCGAAGCCGCGTGCTGAAGCATGTTGGCCTGCGCAGTTGAGCAGATGGTTGCCGAGCACACTCAGGGTAAGATGTCCTGAGAAGTCGGAATGAAAGGGTTCGCAGATAAAATGGGAGGTAGCTACTTTTTCCATTGGAAAGCATTTTAATAAGGCACTGCCTGTCGGATGGGCAGTACTCGCAGCCTGTTGAACGGGGCGCGCTTATTTGAGCAAGCCGTCGATGACACCCTTGATGATGCCCGTTCCCTGCTTGATGTAGTTGGAGACCGAATTGACCACGCTCTGCACGGAGCACTTGGCAAACTTCGATACCAGGCGGCCCTTCAGCTCGCCATATTCAGAGGCTTGTTCGCTGGTGAGTTTGCGGACGTCCATCCTGTCGTCGATGGCTCGGAAGTCATCGTATGCAGCCTTCCAGTCCTCTACATCGTAATACTGGCCCTTTGCTTCCACCTCGTAGGTGAGCTTGCGCATTTGGTTGAGTCCCCTTCTCTCGGTGCTGCACGAAGCCAGTGTCAGCAGTGCAACGATGATGAAAATGATTGACTTTTTCATTTGATGTGGTGATTAATGTACTCTATAAACATCGAACAACGCAGAATGTTCGCTGCAAAGATAAGAAAAAAAAACGAATAATCGCCGATATTGCTCAAAAAATATGCGTTATTTCACGTGTTTTGCTCCTATTCTGTCCAAAAGGGGTTGAAAACAGACTGCTTCGAAAGAGGAAAGTCCCCATCATGAACATAGTATGTATCGTATCACAAAAAGAGGAAGCATTCTTTTGTGCGATGATGCTTCCTCTTCTTTTTGGCTATGTTATGCTTTGCTTTATGGTGGTCTCGCTGCAAGTCGCTTTTGGGAAAGGATTATCTTGTTGACTTGATGAAAATGCCAGGGGTGGCCTCTTTGCGAGGACGGCCCAATAAGTCGTAGAGCTTCACTTTTTGAGGTTCGGCATCATTTGGAACAAGAGTTATGGTAGCTTCTTCGTCGAAGTTGACATTGATAAAAGCTGGTGCATTGCTGCTTGATGGTGGAGTAATGTAGCAACGGAAGGGTGTTACCGTTGCATCATCTTTGTTGGTTATGCCAAATTTACTGCCATCGGCCGTTAATTTGTAATTGTTTGCTCCAATTGTTTTGAGCTCAAAGCTTCCGACAACTTGATAATTTCCGACTGTTATGGATTGAGCAGAGACAGAACTACTAATGGTTGCATCAGATATCGTCAGATCCCACTGATTGTCGGTAGATTTGATAAAGCATGGCGTGCCTGCAGGGATTGTCATTTCTGATGTTGCAACCCTACTCAGTGTAATGGCATGAGATGAAGCAGATGTTACTTCATAAATCTTGCTGTTTCCTCCAAAGTCGGATTCCTTGATGTCAAATGGCAGGCAGACGGAGTTCCAATTGAGGGTGTTGGAACGGGTATAATTGATTGTGCCTGTTATGTCGGAGGTAGGGGCTGTGAAATCGACTTTGTCGGGGATATTTGTGCTGATAAAAGTGCCACTTTTCTTTGTGATGACTTTTGCTCCAAAGGAAAGGACGTTTGCTGGATTTTGGTCAAATGTAACAGTAAATTTACTACTGACGTTACTAAAATCAATAATGGAGATGTTATTTAAATCTGTACCTCGTCTTTGCAAGGCATATATTAAATAGTTGAATTTAGTATTGTTAATAACATTTTGGGCATTCTTATCTGTATTATAATATAAGAATAAACTTATTGCTTCAGTCGTACCATCATTATATGTTATAGTTACAGAGTTTTCAAGGAAATTAGAACTACTATTTCCTACTAATATTTCACTAGTTATCTTCTTCCCAGAATTGTTAAAGATGATAACATATTCTAAAGGGAAAGTTTTTAAATAGTAGAAAAAAATTCCAGTCGTGTTGAGTTTTATATTATCTCCATTTTCAAAAATGGCAGATCTTAATGTCGTGAGTTCACGAGATATCTGAGAATCCAGATATTTAATAGATGAAGGAATATATACATCAGCAATTTGACAATTAGGTTGGATTAAACATAAATTATCATACCCAGATTGTGCAGAATGTGGTCCCTTGATTTGAGTGACAGAATAAGTTTCTCCATCCGTGTGAACAATTTGAGTTGGAATGTCTAGTGTTGTGGTTTCCCCGGAATCAGAGAACGTAAATAATGATATTTCCTTTTTCGTTTCATCTTTAATTTTATAAGTATAATTGCCATAAGGATATTCTTGTTGCGCAAGACAAACTATTGCGAGAAATAGCGAAAAGATGAAGAGTAATAGACGTTTCATTTTTACAAGAAATTGGATAGTAGTTTGTTGATATTATAGATTTCTATAGAATAACTATTGATGTGCTTAATACTATTATCTCTCATCCCCCTCTCCATGAATGCGGTCGCGCTGCATTCGGGAGGCGAGCTTGTCGAGATTCATCTGGCAGATTTCGTCGAGGGAGTAGCCCAGGTCGTGGGCAAGGGAGGCGGCATACCACATGACATCACCCAACTCGAGGGCAATCTGATGGCGGCGTTCGGGAGTGAACTCGTCATTGTTGTCGCGGATTACCTTCTTGACCTTGTCGGCCACTTCGCCCGCTTCACCCGTGAGGCCAAGGGTGGGGTAGATGATGGCGCGGGAGGAGGGATAGATGGCGGTGCGGCGGGCGCCTTCCTGATATTCGTTTATCGTCATATTACTAAAAATTTAATTTGCAGGATTGTTCTGCGTCGGGGTTTTGTTCATCCCCTTAAACAGGGGGATTAGAGGGGAGCTCTTATAGACCGCGCTGGTTCTGGATGATGGCATCGCGGACGCGGCGGGTGAGGGTGTCGTAGGTGTCGTCGGGCTGAGGATGGATGACAGGGAGGTAATCAACCCGGATCTTGAAGGGCCGTGCCCACTTGCTGTGCTTGGGCAGCGCCTCGTAGGCCCCGTGGATGGAGCAGGGGACGATGGGGACATTGAGCTCCTTAGCGAGGATGGCGAAGGTCTTCTTAAACTCGCCCACTTCGCCCGTCTCGGTGCGCGTGCCTTCGGGGAAGATGATAATGTTCTTGCCCTGCTTGAAGGCTTCGCCCATGCGCTGGATGGAGGTTTTGAGGTTGGTAGGCTCCATGACGATGACGTTGTGTCGCTTAGCGATGGACTGCACGATGGGATGTTTGACGTGCGACTCCTTGGCGAAGAAGAAGGTCTTGCGGACGTTCTTCTTGGGACTGTAGGCCATGACGAGCATGCCATCGAGGAACGACTGGTGGTTGGCGGCGAGCATATAGGGGCCTTCTTGCGGGATGTTCTTGGCTCCGCGACCTTCGAGACGGAAGTAGAGACGGGCGATGAGTTTGAAGAACCAGAGGATGAGAAGGTCGTCGGGCCAGGCATCGGGGAGTTTGAGGTTCTGGGTGTCTTCGTTGAGGATGCGGTGCCAGTCGATCTCCTCGACCTCGATGCGTGTCTTGTAGTCGGCGACGTGTTCGGCAAGCTCGAGGACATTGCGGAAGGCAGCGATGCGTTCGGCGGTGATTTCCATGCCGAAGGTCTGTTCAAGGAAGCCCTGCAGACCTACCTTGTCGAGTGAATCGAGCTGCAGGTCGGTGTCGAGGTTGTCTGTAGGTCGCACGGGACACTTCTTCTCGTGCTGGATGTAGTTCTTGATGATCTTGTACTCGGGGAAGGAGGGCTCGATGATGCGCTTCTTGTTCTTGTCGGTGTGTTCACCTGACGAGACGAGGGCGGGGAGTTTGAAGCGCTGGAGCTTGTCCATCTTGGTGCGTGGCAGGTCGCCGTGATAGACAAATAGCGACATGAGGCGCTTGTAGGGAGGCACTTCCTGGTTGTAGGGTTCGAGCAGTTCGCGCTTGAGGGCCTCCTCAAGCTCTTCGTCGTTGCGCCCCTGGATCCAGGCGGCTTGTGGAACGATGATGGCCTTGAGCATATCGACGTCTTGAATGATGCCCACTTCCTTGACGATATCGGTGTGCTGTTCGAGCTTGAACTCGATTTCGGAGGGGTTGATGTTCTTGCCGTTGGAGAGCACGATGATCTCCTTGGTGCGTCCGGTGATGTAGAGGCGTCCCTTGTCATCGAAACGTCCAAGGTCACCGGAGTGGAGCCAGCCTTCATCGTCGAACATGGCAGCCGTCTCCTCAGGACGGTTGTAGTAGCCCTGCATGACGTTGGGACCCTTGACGCAGATCTCACCATTCTTGAGAATGACCTTCTCGGAGGGCAGGGGTTTGCCGACCGAACCGGGGACTATGTCGTCGGGACGTGTGAACGAGATCATGGGTGCGCACTCGGACATGCCGTAGCCTTCGAGCAGGTCGAGGCCGAGCGTCTTGATGTCGATGGCAATCTCGCGGTCGAGGGCTGCGCCTCCAGAGACGAGGATGTCGAGATGACCGCCGAGGGCTTGACGCACGGAAGTGAATACGAGGCGGCTGAGCCAGCGCCACTGGAGTGCGCGACACATTTTAAATATAGCGCGTGTGAGGGCCTTCTGTTCGACTTTCGTCTTGATGCCACGGATGAGGGTGGTCCACAGACGGGGCACGCCGATCATGATGCCCACCTTGCCGCGCTTGAGAGTGTCGAGGATGTCGGGTCCGGTCATGGCGGGCGCGATGGCTACACCGCCACCGACAGTAATGGGTGCGACGAGGCAGCCCAATAGGGGGAGCACATGATGGAGGGGCAGGAGGATGATGGCGCGGCGGTCCTGCGTGTAGATGCGCACTTCCTTTGAGACCGAATCGACGTTGGCCATCATGTTACCGAACGAGAGCATGACGCCCTTGGGTGAACCCGTGGTGCCGGAGGTATAGATGATGACGGCGGTGGCAGACGAGTCGTAGTCAATCTTGGCGGGTCGAATTTCGTCGGACAGTTCGGCCTGCTCATGGTCGTCGATGAGAAGGACGGGCAGCTCCCGCCCGAGCAAGCGTAGGGCTTCGCGTGCCGTGTCGAGCTTCTTGGAGGAGGTCCAGATGCATTCGGCCTCGCTATCACGCAGGGTGTAGGCCACTTCGTCGGGCGTAGCGGTGGCGTCGACAGGCACAGCAATGCCGCGATTGAGCCAGATGCTGAAGAAGGCGTAGATCCAGCCTTCGCGGTTTTCGGAGAGGATGACAGTCTTGGCTCCTACGTGGGGCGAAGTGTACTGGGCGAAATACGTGATGCGGCGGAGCATCTCCTTGTAGCTAACGTAGCGGTTGCCGGCTATGATGGCGGTCTTGTGGAAGTCTTTGATCATGGGAGAGGGGGCGAGGGTTCGAAGGATTTGATGGCAGCCAAGCATGGCTGCCGACGGGAACACGAGGGGAAGGGGGAGCAGCCATAAATGGCTGCCGATGGGAACGAAGGGGGACGCGGGGAGCCGATGGGTTCGAAAGGGGGAGGATCAGTCCTCTTTTCGGGTGATGTGGGCGCCGAGGGCATTGAGGCGAAGGTCGATGGCTTCGTAGCCACGGTCGATCTGGTCGATGTTGTCGATGCGGGAAGTGCCTTCGGCGCTCATGGCGGCGATGAGCAGGGCGATGCCGGCACGGATGTCGGGACTAGTCATGTCGGCATGACGGAGGTTATATTGGTGGTCGATGCCAATGACAGTGGCGCGGTGAGGGTCGCAAAGAACAATCTGAGCGCCCATGTTGATGAGTTTGTCGACGAAGAAGAGGCGGGACTCGAACATCTTCTGATGGATGAGGACGACGCCGCGTGCCTGCGTGGCCGTGACGAGTAGGACCGAAAGGAGGTCGGGCGTGAGGCCGGGCCAGGGAGCGTCGGCGATGTTCATGATGGAGCCATCGATGAACGAGTCGATCTGATAGTGCTCGTGAGCGGGGATGTAGAGGTCGTCGCCGCGCTGCTGGACGGTGATGCCGAGGCGACGAAAGGCGTCGGGGATGATACCGAGGTCGGGCACGGAGACGTCGGTGATGGTGAGTTCGGAACCCGTCATAGCTGCCATGCCGATGAAGGAGCCGACTTCAATCATGTCGGGGAGGAGCCGATGCTGGGTGCCGTGCAGCTCGCGCACGCCCCGGATGGTGAGGAGGTTGGACCCGATGCCCTGGATGTCGGCGCCCATGCGGGTGAGCATGCGGCAAAGCTGCTGGATGTAGGGTTCGCAGGCAGCGTTGTAGATGGTAGTGGTGCCTTCGGCGCAGACCGATGCCATGATGATATTGGCGGTGCCGGTGACGGAGGCTTCGTCGAGGAGCATATAGCAGCCCTGCAGGCGGCTACGGGTGGCTTCGACGCGGTAGAGGTGGCGCTCTGCGTCGTAGTTGAAGCTAGTGCCAAGGCGCTGGAGACCGATGAAGTGGGTATCAAGACGGCGACGGCCTATTTTGTCGCCGCCGGGTTGTGGCAGCAGAGCATGGCCGAAGCGCGAGACGAGGGGGCCAAGGAGCATCACCGAGCCGCGCAGCTTCTTGCAACGGCTCACGTAGTCGTCGCTTTCGAGGTAGCCTACATCGATGCGGTCGGCGCGGAAACTGAATGTGCCGCGGTCGAGATGGTGGACGATGACACCCATCTGCCGGAGCAGGTCGATGAGGTTGAGGGTGTCGATGATCTCGGGGATGTTGGTGATGGTGACTTCCTCGCGGGTGAGGAGGACGGCGCAGAGCACTTCGAGCGCCTCATTCTTGGCGCCCTGCGGCTTGATGGAGCCTGCGAGCCGATGGCCACCTTCGATCTTGAAACTTGCCATACTATTCGTCTTCTTCTTTGGTGAGGTCGAGCTTAAAGTCGTCGCGTCCTCGGGGAATCCAGTGTTTTTCGAGGGGGTGACGGGTGGCATAGCGGTAGCGTATGCGCTGGCGCAGGATGTCGATGGCGGCGTAAATGGCCTGCCGGAGGGGAACTTCGACGGCGATACCCTGGCCTGCGATGTCGTAGCTGATGCCGACGAAGGGATAGGTTAGGACAATGGGGAGGCCGGAGATAAAGCCGATGGTGTTGTCGGCTTCTCGGCTGGCGATGACCTGTCGGAAGGCATCGTCTTCGCCGAGGAAGAGGCTGCCGTCATAGTGGTTCTGCCAGGCACCTTCGACAAAGTCGGCGACAGGGAATGGCCCGAAGGCGGTGATGCCCTGCTCGTGAAGCTCCTCGAGGTCGTCGTGCAGTTTCTGCTGCTGGGAGACGACGGCGATGCGCGGGCGCATGAGGCCGAAGTCGTAGCGCAGGCTCTGGCTGATGGCACGCAGGTCGGCCTGAAAGGTTTCGGAAGCGATGCCTTCGCCGAGTTGCGTGGATACGTCGAGGGGATGGAGGAGGAGAACGCGCATCTGGTCGTTGATGATCCAGTCGAACGAGGCTTCCTGTATGCTGAGTGCCCGGTGGATGAAGTCGGAGAGGGCGTGCGACGAGGCGTCGTTGTCGAGATGGCCGGGGAGGGTGACGAGTGCGTCGATGTCTTCCTGGCGATATGCTTCGAGGGCGGCGTTGAGGGAACTGGCTTCGGCGCGGAGGGATGCTTCGGTCTGCTGTCCGAAGTGGAGTTCGGGTTCACTTTCGCCGCAGACGGGGAGCAGGTTGATGCGCCCGTCGATGGCTTCGGATGCGCTTTTGATGATGTTGAGCGGGGGCAGGCTGATGTCGAGCTGGCTGGCGGTCTGCTGCACTACCTGTGCGCTGCCGAAGATAACGGGGGTGCAGAACTCGAGCATCTCAGGGTCTTGGAAGACCTTGAGGAGCATCTCGTAGCCGATGCCGTTGATGTCGCCGTGGGTGATGCCGATTTTGATGAGGTACATTCTATGGGAGGAATAGGGCAGCCAGAGATGGCTGCGACAGGGACGATGGGGGAAGGGGTCAGCCAAGGAAGGCTGCCACAGAAACGATGGGGTTAGAGGGTGACTTCGATCTCGGGGATGAGCTGGTCGGAGGGGAGCTTGAGGGTGTAGAGGCTGGCCTCGAGGTTGCGGATGAGGAGGCGCTTGCCTTCGTTGGGAGCATAGCAGAAACCTTCGGCAAAGACGACGCGCTTGTTGACCTCGTCGAGACGGATGTGGCAGATGAACGGGCCTGCCATCATGCCGTTGCGCATGCGCCACATGCCGCGGAGTTCGCCCACATAACGGCCTCCGATGTTGAGCGCCCTATATTCGGGGAGGACGACGTTGCGGTTGGTTTCCATGTGCTGCGTGGAGTCGGAGCCTTCTATGTTGGCACCCATGACGGAGTCGCGGACGGCGACAGCGCCTTCGAGGGAGAAGATGTTCTGATCGGTGTAGGGCACGCTATAGACGACGAGGTAGCTCTGCTTGGAGGCGAAGTTGTCGGTGCACCAGAAGAAGGTGCTGTCCTTAGCGGGGCGGCAGGTGACGTCCATGGCGCGGGGAATGTAGAGCGAAGCGTTCTGGAGGCGCATGAGGCGGTCCTGCTGCTTGATGAGATGCTCCTTGGTGATGATCTTGATGCGGCGGTTCATCTCGTTCTTGACATAGACCTGACGAAGCTGCTCTTGAACCTGAGGCAGGTAGTCGGCGAGCGATTCGATGCTCTTGGCGTGCATGCGGACGATGACCTGGTTGTAGGCGTAAGGTTCGCGTTCGAGGGTCACGACGGGCTGCTCGCCATTGGTGGGATCGATATCGACGATGGCAACATTGGCGACAATGCGGATGACCTGCGAATCGAAGTTCTCGGGTGTGAGATGACGCACGCGGAAATATTCATCGCCATTGGGTGTTCCTTCCATGGGGAACTCGAAGATGGCGTGAAGGGTATCGTTGAGGGCGGTCTCCTTGAGGGCTTCGTCCATGACGAGGTAGAGGTCATAGGGCGTGCCGGAGGAGTCGGGCTTGAGAGCTTGTTCGAGGCTCTTCTTGCAGCTGCTGAGGGGGAGGAGCAGGAGGGCGGAGAGGAGGATGAGAAGGTGTTTCATATTGTGGGGGATATTATGGGCAGCCATAGATGGCTGCGACGGGGACTCTGGGGTTGGGTGTGCAACCAAGGATGGCTGCGACGGGGGACGCGATGGGCGCGGGACAGGATATAGGGACGCTCTGTCAAGGCACGGGGAGCTGAAAGAAGGAGAAGTGGACGGCGCCGTAAGTGCGGAGTTCCTGGAAGTAAGGGTGGGACGAGAAGTCGGAGTCCTTGCCGTGTTCGAGGACGAAGAGACCATCGGGAGCAAGCCAGCCGTCGCGGAGGACGAGTTGGGGGAGCTTGTCGAGGTCGGGGAGCGCGTAGGGCGGGTCGGCGAAGATGAGGTCGAAGGGCGTGGCAGGCGGTGTAGCGAGGTAGCGGAAGACGTCGCCACGCACGAGCTGATGGCGGTTGCGGGGGACCTTGAGCTGTTCGGCCACCTTTTGGATGAACTGCTGCTGGGGACGGCTCTGTTCGACGCTGACAACGTGAACGGCACCTCGGCTGAGCAGCTCGAAGCTGATGCTGCCTGTTCCGCTGAAGAGGTCGAGGGCGCGACAGCCTTCGAATGGCATGCGGCACTGGAGAATGTTGAAGAGGGCCTGTTTGGCGAGGTCGGTGGTGGGGCGTGCCTGGAGGTTACGAGGCGGCTCGAAGCGGCGTCCGCCGTATTGGCCGGTGATTATTTTCAAATTAACGGGGGAAAAATAACAATTATCAATTTATATGCTTGATGAAGGGCTGGAGAGCGGTGTGGAGCTGGGTGGCTGGGACACCATTACCCAGGATGAGCAGGCGGTCGTGGAGCTGGTCAAGGCCTTCGCGCATCCAAGTGTTGAGCACGTAGTAGGCGCGGTTGTCGGGATGGGAGGTGCGATAGACGTTGACGAGGGTCAGCTTGCCTTGGCGGAAGAGGGCTAGTTCGAGGAACTGGGGGGTGACTTGGGCAGCCATAGATGGCTCCGACAGAGACGCGGGGGCGGCTTTGGTGAGGAGGGTGGAAATGTGGTGCTCGAAGGTGAGGTCGCCGAAGTTGCGTTGGAGGAAGAGGTAGAGGGAGCGATTGATGCCGAAGCAGAGGACAACGCGCTGGCCCGTGGGGAGGGTGAGGGGGCTGAGGAGAAGCTGTTCCTCGACCGCGGATTCGGAGAGGGGACCCGTGTGCGTTGGTGAGGCTGGCTCGGAAAGGGTGGACCGGTACATCAGAGCGGCGGTGTCGAGGTCGGTGATGTGGGGCGGAAGAAGGATGACGCGGTCGGAGACTATCTGGACGGAAAGGTCGGGAGGAGTCTCGCACTCGGGGAGGGCTTCGAGCACCTCGTGCTGGAGACGGAGGCTGAAATCGGGACCAGGGGCTACCTCGTGGAAGGGAACTTCGTCGAGGAGGGAGGACGCCGAGCTGCGAAGAGAGGCTTTCTCGAGGATGGATGACGCTACAGTGCGTAGACTAGTGTGGTCCGAGAGGGATGTCTCTGAGGCGTGGTGTGAACCCTTTGCGTCGCGTCCGACAAGAAACGAAAAACCATCCGGTGTGAACCGGATGGTCATATTGTCCTTAGCCATTTGAGGATTACTCCCAGTTACCGGCATTGTTGTTAGCCACGGTAGCATCGCCTACCATCATGCCCGGATATTTGTCAAGTTCCTCGCGGTCAACAATCTTGTTGGAGAGTTCCTGCTCGTTGAGGTCGCCAAGGTAAGTGGCGTAAGGAATCTTGGCTTCGAACAGTGGCATCTCGAAACCGGAAGCGGAAACCTGTGTGCCGGTTGCGAGAAGGATGGTGTCCTTGGGCTGTCCCTCGTAGAAGATTGGGATGAAGCGGAGCTCGTCGATGTTGAAGTCGGGACGGCTGAGCGCTGAATCCTTCTCGAGGACGGAAACATAGATGGAGTCACGGCTGAACTTGGCTTTGCTCAAACCGAATTCTGCAATCTGCTTAGCGTACTTTTTGGGATCCTGGAGATAGGTCCAAGCCTTCTGCTCGTTGAGGCCGGCCTGGAGCTGCTCGTCGGTGAGGGTACCGATCTTCTCGACGATGGCAATCTTGTCGTTCTTGGCGAAGTTGGTAAGCTGGTCCCATGAGGAAGCATACACGTGGTATTTCTTCTGGTACTCTTCCTGAAGGGTACGAACGTCCTTGAGACGCTGGATAACGACTGCGTCGCGGCGAGCGACTTCTTTGTTAAAGTCAATAGGGATCATCAGGGACTGATAGCACATGACGACCAAGAGGATTGCTGCAGCAGCAAGGAGAATGTTTAGTAAAGTTTTCATGATGATATGTATGGATTGTATTTTTTTTGGATTGGGCTGTTTTAAGTTTTTTTGTGCTGCAAATATAAACAACTTTTTTCAATTTTGTATATCTTTGCACCGAAAAAATTAAAAAAAAGTATGATATTTTCAGTTTTTGCCCAAAAAATGGCCAGTAAATTGCAATTTACGCCCAACAATTCGCAGAAAGAGGCGATGAATTTGCTTGGAGAGTTCGTTTTGGGCAAATGGATGAGGGACCGGATTTTCGTCCTGAGCGGATATGCGGGAACGGGCAAGACGTCGTTGGTCGGGGCACTTGTGAAGGTGCTGGACGAGGCGCGGATGCCGGTCCAGCTGATGGCCCCGACGGGCCGTGCGGCGAAGGTTTTTGCGTCACTGTCGGGGCATCCTGCATACACGATCCACAAGAGCATCTACCGGCAGCATCGGTTCAATGTGGAGATGGAGGGCTTTGAGCTGACCGAAAACCGGCGGACAGGCGTGCTGTTCATCTGCGACGAGGCATCGATGATCTCGACGCTGAACGAGGGTTCGCCGTTCGGCACGGGAAACCTGCTGGATGACCTGATCGAATACGTCTATGGCTCGGAAGGATGTCGGCTGCTGCTGGTGGGTGACTCAGCACAGCTGCCTCCAGTAGGCCAGAAGCGCAGTCCGGCGCTCGACGTGGCGACACTGCAGGGCTATGGGCTGGATGTGATGACGACGGAGCTGACGGAGGTGGCCCGCCAGCAGCTTGATTCGGGCATCCTGATGAATGCGACACAGCTCCGGAACATCCTGCAGGAGGGCATGCGGGCTCAGACGGGCAGCGAGGCTGCGGCACGACTCTTCGGGCTCCCTCGTATATATTATAAAAGGTATCCCGACGTGCATCGTATCGACGGCTACGAGCTGCTGGATTGCCTGGGTTCGAGCTACAGCCGCGAGGGATTGGACGACACGATCATCATCACGCGATCGAATGCACGGGCCAATAAGTTCAACCTCGGCGTGCGGAACCAGATACTGGGCCGGGAGGAGGAGCTGACGGCGGGCGATCGTCTGCTGGTGGTGAAGAACAACTACTATTGGGGCAAGGAGTTCGACGAACTGCCGTTCATTGCCAATGGCGACGTGGTGACAGTGAACCGTGTGCGTTCGGTGGAGGACCTCTACGGGTTCCGCTTTGCCAAGGTGGAGGTGACGCTTCCCGACTACGACATTGACACCGAGGTCGTGGTGATGCTCGATACGCTGACCGACGATGGGCCAAACCTGCCCGTGGAACAGCAGCAGCGGCTGCTGGCGGCCGTGGCACAGGACTATCCGGAGTGCCGCAACCAGCGGGACCTTTACAGGGCCATCAAGGAGAACCCCTACTTCAATGCGCTGCAGGTTAAGTATGCCTATTGTGTGACTTGCCACAAGAGCCAGGGCGGGCAGTGGCAGGACGTCTATCTGGACCTCGCCTACATCAATCCCGACCATCTGGGCCCCGATTTCTATCGCTGGATGTACACGGCATTCACACGTGCCCGTAAGGGGCTGTATTTGGTGAATATGAGTGACGAAATGTCGGAATAGATGTTTAAAAACATATTTTTTTGACTCTTTTTTGTCCAAAAATTTGGCAGATAACATAAAAAGTTGTATTTTTGCTCCGTAATCTCCATTGGTGAGAAAGCCCGGCATCAGGCCAAGGGTCGTGTTATTTTTGAATAAAATTACTTAATTGTTAGAATAGAATATGAAGGTTCTCAAGTTTGGAGGGACGTCGGTCGGATCGGCTGCGCGTATCAAGAATGTAGCTAAACTCATTGTCGAGGATGGCCAGTCGAAAATTGTTGTGCTGTCGGCTATGTCGGGAACAACGAACACGCTGCTTGAGATCTCGGGCTACTATCGTCTGCAGAATGCGGTAGGCGCGAGCGAGGTGATTGTGCGCCTCGAGCAGAAGTACAACGAAGTGATCGCCGAACTCTACAGCAATGAGGAGTACGAGAAGGAGGCACGCCGTATCATCAAGGGCATTTTTGAGTATATCCGTTCGTTTGCAAACCGCCCCTTCACCATCTACGAGGAGAAGTGCATCGTGGCACAGGGCGAACTGATTTCGACGAACCTGATGAACCTCTACCTGAAGCAGGAGGGCGTCAAGGTCGGTTTCATGCCTGCGCTTGACTTCATGCGCATCGACAAGAATGCCGAGCCTGATTTCCAGTACATCGAGGAGCACCTGAAGGAACAGCTTCGGGCAGCTGGCGAACAGGATGTGTATATCACACAGGGTTTCATCTGCCGCAATGCATATGGCGATATCGACAACCTGCTGCGTGGCGGATCGGATTATTCGGCCTCGATTATCGGAGCTGCCATCCGTTCGGAGGAGATCCAGATCTGGACGGATATCGACGGCATGCACAACAACGACCCGCGCATGGTGGAGAACACCAAGCCGGTGCGTCAGCTGAACTTCGACGAGGCTGCAGAGCTTGCCTATTTTGGTGCAAAGATCCTACACCCCACATGCATCACTCCGGCCCGCATGTATAACATTCCGGTGCGTCTGTTGAACACACTGGACCCCAAGGCGCCTGGCACCATTGTCAGCAACGAGACCGAGCCGAACCAGATCAAGGCCATTGCAGCAAAGGACGGCATCACATCGATTCGCATCAAGTCGAGCCGCATGCTGCTGGCCTACGGCTTTCTGCGCCAGGTGTTCGAGATCTTCGAGCACTACAAGACGGCTATTGACCTGATTACCACATCGGAGGTGGGCGTTTCGCTGACCATCGATCGCGACAAGCATCTGGAGGAAATCGTTACCGATTTGAAGAAGTTCGGAGCCGTGTCGGTCGATCGTGACATGGTAATCATCTGCGTGGTTGGTGACATGCGGTGGGACAACCTCGGCTTTGAGTCGAAGGTGGTGGATGCGTTGCGTGACGTGCCTGTGCGCATGATTTCGTACGGCGGTTCGAACTACAACATCTCGGTCCTCGTGCGCAAGGAGGACAAGGTGAAAGCCCTGCAGGCGCTGAGTGCCAAGCTTTTCTGAATTCATGAAGGGATTTAAGGGAATTCAAGGGATATCAGAGGACAATTGTTCAAAGAACAAATGACAATTGCCGTCTTGCCCAAGTCCTTTAAGGCTCAGCTAACATCTCCTTCTTATCCTTTTTTATCCCTTCTCATCCCTTCCTATCTTTCTACTTATCCCATTGATGAAATTTCCAGTAGAACAATTCCAAGGTGTGCAGACACCGTTCTATTATTATGACAAGAAACTGCTTCAAGAGACGCTCGACGTAATCAATCGCGAAGCGTCGAGGTATGCGGGTTTCCATGTCCATTATGCCGTGAAGGCGAATGTCGATTCCACGGTGTTGGGCATGATTAACGCGGCAGGCCTTGGCTGCGACTGCGTGAGCGGTTGGGAGGTGGATGTCTGCCTGAAGGCGGGATTCCCGGCCTCGAGAGTGGTGTTTGCAGGCGTTGGCAAGTCGGATTGGGAAATCAACCGTTCGCTGGATGCCGATATAGCTTGTTTCAATGTGGAGTCGGCGCCTGAGCTGGATGTCATCAATGAGTTGGCGAAAGCGAAGGGGAAGGTGGCGAGAGTCGCCCTGCGTGTGAATCCCGACGTGGATGCCCATACGCACCGCTACATCACTACGGGTCTTTCGGAGAACAAGTTCGGCATTGCGATGAACATGCTCGACATGATTGTACAGCATGCCCATACGTTGCCCAACATCCAGTTCGAGGGCCTTCATTTCCACATCGGGAGCCAATTGCTCGACCTGGAGCCCTACAAACGGCTTTGCGAGCGCATTAATTACCTGCAGGAGGAGCTTGAAGGCAAGGGCGTCCGAATGAAATCCATCAACGTGGGCGGTGGCTTGGGCTGCGACTATGTCAGTCCCGATGAAAATCCCATCCCGGACTTTGCGTCCTACTTCCGGATCTTTGCCGACCATCTGGCCCTGCGCAACGGGCAGGAACTTCATTTCGAACTGGGACGCAGCGTGGTGTGCCAGTGCGGATCGCTGATCAGCCGTGTGCTCTACGTTAAGGAAGGCAACAACAAGAAGTTCGTGATTCTTGATGCCGGCATGTCGGACTTGATACGTCCGGCGCTGTATCAGGCGCATCACAAGATCGAGAACCTGACGGCTGCGCCCGGTTCGCTGAAGGAGAAATACGATGTGGTGGGTCCTATCTGCGAGAGTTCGGACACCTTTGGCGAGGACGAACTGCTGCCCACGACACGGCGCGGCGATCTGGTGGCCCTGCGGAGTGCAGGAGCCTATGGACAGATCATGTCGTCGAACTACAACTGCCGACCCACCCCGCCGTCGGTGGTGCTGTGACCGAGAAACTTGAGTTATTCAATGCAAAGAGCCATCGCGCTGATCATACTGTTCCTGTTGGTCGCGGGTTCAAGGGCCCAGATCATCGACCACACTTCGCTGCTACCCGATGAACTGCTTGTTGGGGATACTGTCGTGACCAGTGTGCCGGCTCAGGTGAACAGCTACGTGGAACTGCCGAGGGATGTGCTTGATTCGATAGCTGCCGTGGAGGACAGCATTGCAATAGCGGATTCGATACGTGCAGTGCTGGATTCTTTAGCCATGCGGGATTCGCTGGAACAGGTGAAGGCCCTGGCCGCCCGGAAGCCGCTGAAGCCGGTGCCACCGTATATGCGTCAGGCTGTCTATCGCTCGTGGCGTCATAGCAATCCTGTGTGGCCCAAGGGCGTAGTGGAACGGGTACGCAACCGGAAGGTGCGCCTGATGGCCGACAGCCTTCGAAGGGTCGTTGAGGCAATGCCTCCCGACACGTCGCGCCAGGATATGCTCTACCTTTACGATATGCGTCTGCCCCTCATCAGTTCCGGCAGTGTGCCCAAGGATTCGACCCTTCAGCTCAACGAACTGGTGAAGAAGGACGAGGAGGAATACTACGACGAGGTGCTGCCAATCCCTCACTTTGAGGAACAATATACTCGACAGCAGCACAACGAACAGCAGCGTCACATCGTGCGCTACAACTACGCCATCGAGGACCCGCGTCGTTTCCGCTATGCCCGTCGCAAGTTCGATGTGCCGACCGCAGCGAGCCATACAATCGACTCGCGAGCCACGGTGCTCGAAACGCGCATCGCAGATGACCTCGATATCGATTTCAGCCAAGCCAGCCTGCTGGATTTCGGGCAGAGCGTTATCATCAAGGCCGACAAGTGGCACTGGAAGGGCGACCATTCGCTGACGATGCAGCAGACTGCCCTTTCGGACAATTGGTACAAGAGCGGCGACAACAACATGTCACTTTCGGGCGAACAGAAGATCACGGTGAGCCGCTACGACGAGGAGCAGAAGACCACCTTCGAGACAATCCTGGACCTGAAGCTCTCGGGCTACTATACGAAGGCGGACACAGTGCACCGGATGCGCGTGAACGACAATGAATTCACCCTTACGTCGAAGTATGGCTACAAGGCATGGAAGAAGTGGTACTATACCATTCAGCTCTACGGCAAGACACCGATCTTCGACTTCTATGCGACCAATTCGAGTGTCTGCAAATCGACCTTCTTGTCGCCCCTTGAATTGAACCTCTCGCTCGGTGTCGATTACAAGTACACGTCGCCCAACAAGCGGTTCGTCTATTCGCTCCTGCTGGCTCCTTTGTCGTACGACATGAAGTACGTGAGGGACGGAAGGGTGAACGTCAAGCAATATGGCATTGACGAGGGTGAGACGACGATGAACAGCTTCGGTTCGTCACTCACCACCAAGTTCGACTGGAAGATCAGCGACGACGTATCGTGGAGTTCGCGCCTCTATTACTTCACCTCCTACAGCATGTTGAAGGTAGAGTTCGAGAACACGATCAATTTCAAGATCAGCCGGTTCTTCACGGGCAAGTTCTATGCCTATCCCCGTTTCGACGACTCGCGTGACCGAAAGCGTGAGATCAAGGAGATGCTGACTATCGGCTTCAACTATCAATGGTAGAAAAACGACAATACACAATACACAAAACAGATATACACATATAATATTCAAGAAAAGGTATTCTTCACGTTATGGCAGAAACAGACATTAAGCGCGGCTTACAGGAATTCTGGGGCCTGCTCGACGACGATCAGCGAGCGGTGATCAGTAATAGGGCAATTGTCCAGTCCTATAGCAAGGGTGAGTCACTTTATAAGGTGGGCGAGGATTCGACCTATCTGGTGTGTGTGCTGACAGGACACATCAAGCTCGAAAAACTGGGCGTAGGAGGCCGCATGCAGATTACCCGCATGTTTGGTCCGGGCGAGAACTTCGGCTATCGCAGCTACTTCGCCAAGCAGGACCATCAGACCGAAGCCGTTGCGATGGTACCTACCCAGGTGGCCCTCGTCCCCATGGAGCTGATTGAGAAGATTTGCATGATCAATGCCAGCCTTGCCATGTATTTTGTTCGCAATCTCGCTACTGATCTGGGCGCGAGCGACGAACGCACCATCACACTTACGCAGAAGCATATCCGCGGACGCCTGGCCGAATCGATCACGATGCTGATTGACAAGTATGGCTACGAAGCCGATGGCATGACCATCAATGCGGCGCTGCCCCGTGAGGATCTGGCTGCCCTTTCGAACATGACCACCTCGAATGCGATACGCACGCTTGGTTCGCTGGTGGCCGATGGTATCCTCGAGGTGGAGGGTCGCCGCATCCGTCTGCTTAACCCCGAGAAACTGAGGCATATCAATGCCAACGGTTGAGGAAGATACCCTTCTATTCTTCGGTTGCACCCTCCAAATGAGGCCAAAAACAGGCTATTTTATTAGAATCGGACGGTTTTTCGTCCGATTTTTTGTTTTTTAGGAATAAAAACTGTATATTTGCGCCCAATAAACAGCATCAAAGGGCAGTTGCCCTTCCGTTGAAAGAGCTATTAGTGAAACGTTCGAAAACAAGAACACATGATCAGAAAAATACTTATTGCCAATCGTGGTGAGATAGCTATCCGTGTGATGCGTGCCTGCTATGAGATGGGCATCCGTTCGGTGGCTGTCTTCAGCGAGGCCGACCGCACGAGCCGCCACGTGCTTTATGCCAACGAGGCTGAGTGTATCGGCCCGGCACCTTCCAGTGAGAGCTACCTCTCGATCGACAAGATTATCGAGGTGGCCAAGAGACACAAGGTGGATGCCATCCACCCGGGTTATGGATTCCTGAGCGAGAATGCCGAGTTCGCACGTCGTTGCGAGGCCGAGGGCATCATTTTCATCGGCCCCAATCCGCAGACGATGATCGACATGGGCGACAAGATACAGGCACGTCGCCACATGATTGCTGCAGGAGTGCCTGTCGTGCCGGGCACCCAAGACCAGCTGAATTCGCCCGAGGAGGCTGTGGGCGTGTGCAAGGCTATCGGCTTCCCGGTGATGATCAAGGCATCGATGGGCGGTGGCGGCAAGGGCATGCGTCTCGTGCGTCGTGCCGAAGATGTAGTCGAGGCTTACAATGCCTGCAAGTCGGAGGCCATGTCGGGCTTCGGTGACGACACGGTCTATATCGAGAAGTTTGTCGAAGGTCCGCACCACATCGAGTTCCAGATTCTGGGTGACAAGCACGGCAATGTGGTACATCTGGGCGATCGCGAGTGCTCGGTGCAACGCCGTCATCAGAAGGTGGTTGAAGAATCGCCATCGCCCTTCCTCGATCCAGAGCTTCGCCAGAAGATGGGTGCAGCTGCTGTAGCCGCTGCCAAGGCCGTGGGCTATGTGGGAGCTGGCACCATCGAGTTCCTTGTCGATAAGTACAAGAACTTCTACTTCCTCGAGATGAACACCCGTCTGCAGGTGGAGCATCCTGTTACTGAGGAGGTGGTGGGCCTCGATCTTGTGAAGCAGCAGATTCTTATCGCTGACGGGCATGAGCTCACTATCAAGCAGGAGGATGTCCATCAGCGTGGCCATGCCATCGAGTGCCGCATCTGCGCCGAGGATACCGAGAACAACTTCCGTCCCGCACCTGGCATCATCAGCCGCCTTGTCGAGCCTCATGGACCTGGCATTCGTATCGATTCGGCTGTGTATGAGGGCTACGAGATTCCGATGTACTACGACCCGATGATCGGCAAGCTTATCGTGTGGGCTACGCGTCGTCAATATGCCATCGAGCGTATGCGCCGCGCCCTGTACGAATACAAGGTGGCCGGCCTGGTGACCAATATCCGTTACCTGCGTCGTATTATCGATGTTCCGCAGTTCAAGGAAGGCAACTACGACACTTCGTTCATCGAGGTGAACCAGGACCGCCTGCGTCCGCGTCCCGGATTCAAGAACGATTCGGAGGACATGGCCATCATCGCTGCCTATATCGACTATCTCATGAACTATGAGGAGAACAAGCCCGACAATATCAACGAAAATTCAAGCGCCCTGAACCGCTGGCGTGCCTTCGGCCTCCAGAAGGGCGTACTGAGGGTCTAGTCTAGATGCTCTAGAAAATCTAGATACTCTAGAAATAAAAAAGAAAAAACAATGGAAATACAGATAGGTAACAGATTGGCCGAAGTCACCCTGCTCAGCAAGGAAGGCAACAAGGTTTCGATTGAAATCGACGGCAAGATCTACAACGTCGATATCTGCATGTTTGCCAATGGCCAGGTGTCGATTTTGAACAATGGCCTTTCCTATGATGCCACCCTTATCAAGGGTGATACGGGCAAGCATTATCGCGTGGCTCTGAACTATTCGAACTACGAGATCGACATGCTCGACTCGCAGGCCAAGTATATGCGTATGCGCAAGAAGAACGACCTCGAGAAACAGGCCGACAAGATCAAGGCCCCCATGCCCTGCAAGATTGTCAAGGTATATGTGGAGCCCGGACAGCAGCTTCAGGCAGGCGACATTGTGCTCACTATCGAGGCCATGAAGATGCAGTCGAACATCTCGGTGTCGGAGGCCTGCACCGTGGCCGAAGTACGTTGTGCCGAGAATGATTCGGTGATGGCCGAACAGGTGCTGGTATCACTTAACCTTAATGCATGACAGAAATTATGGAACATAAGAAATTGAACGTTCGTGAAAGAATAGATATACTCCTCGACAAAGGCACTTTCGTTGAGGTGGACAAATATGTGAAGCACCATTGCACCAATTTCGGCATGGAGAACAAGCGTGTGGCCGGCGATGGCGTGGTGTGCGGTTATGGCAAGATCGACGGTCGCCTGGTCTTTGTCTATGGTTTTGACTTCGCTGTGCTGGGCGGTTCGCTCAGTGCTGCCAATGCTGCCAAGATTGCCAAGGTGCAGGACGCTGCCCTCCGCAATGGAGCGCCTATCATCGGCCTGAACGATTCGGGAGGTGCACGCATCCAGGAGGGCATCGAATCGCTCTCGGGATTCGGCGACATCTTTTATCGCAATGTGATGGCTTCGGGTGTCATCCCGCAGATTTCGGCCATCATGGGCCCCTGTGCAGGCGGTAGCTGCTATTCGCCTGCCCTCACCGACTTCATCCTGATGGTGCGCGACGAGGCACAGATGTTCATCACCGGCCCCAATGTCGTGAAGCAGGTGACGCAGGAGGACTGCGACAAGGAGAGCCTCGGCGGTGCCGATGTTCACTCCTCAAAGTCAGGTGTCTGCCAGTTCGTCTGTGAAAGCGATGAGGAATGCCTGATGACCATCCGCGAGCTCATTGGCTTCCTGCCCAACAACAACATGGAGGATGCACCCGCCCTACCGCAGACCGATGAAGTGACCCGACAGGTACATGAGTTGGAAGGCGTAGTGCCTGCCGACCCCAATATCCCCTACAACATCAAGGACATCATTGAGCCCGTCTGCGATCATCAGTACTTCTTCGAGATTGCACCAAACTTTGCGAAGAATATTGTCATCGGCTTCGGCCGCATGGCAGGCCGCACGGTAGGCTTCATCGCCAATCAGCCCCAGGTGCTGGCAGGTGCTCTCGACATCGACGCTTCGGAGAAGGGTGCACGCTTTGTGCGCTTCTGCGACTGCTTCAACATCCCGATCATCGCCATCGAGGACGTGCCGGGCTTCATGCCGGGCATTAACCAGGAGCATGGCGGCATCATCCGTCATGGTGCCAAGCTGCTCTACGCTTTTGCTGAGGCCACTGTGCCGAAGATTACCCTGATCACTCGCAAGGCTTATGGCGGTGCCTACATTGTGATGAACTGCAAGCAGCTCGGAGCCGATGTCAACCTCGCCTACGAGAGTGCTGAGATTGCCGTGATGGGTGCCAAGGGCGCTGTGTCAATCCTCTATCGCAAGGAAACGCCCGAGCAGCAGGCCGAGCGAATCAAGGAGTATGAGGCCAAGTTCAACAACCCCTACTGCGCAGCCGAACTGGGCTTTATCGATGACATCATTTCGCCAGCCGATACCCGCAAGGCGCTCATCCAGGGCCTCGAGTGCTGCCGCAACAAGAACAAGTCCAATCCACCCAAGAAGCATGGCAACATGCCTGTCTGAGCCATCGTTCAATGACATTTGAAGAGATTCTCGCCAAGCAGGGCAAGCTGGTCTATACCAATGTGGGCACCAGCATGATGCCCCTGTTGCGTCAGCACCACGATCTGCTGATCATTGCGCCCAAGCCAAAGGAACGTCTCAAGATGTGGGATGTCCCCCTTTATCGCAGGGACAATGGTCAGTATGTCATGCACCGTGTGCTCTGGGTGCGCAAGAATGACTACATCCTATGCGGTGACAACCAGTGGCATCTCGAGAAGGGCATCCAGGACCGGCACATCATCGGTGTGCTGGAAGCACGGTCGCGCGATGGCAAGTTATTGCCGGTACGTGCCACCGCCGAGCATCCTGAGGTGCCGTTCAGCTACAAGCTCTATGTCTTCCTGTGGTGTTTCTTTTTCCCCATTCGTGCATTCCTGGTTTATTTTCATACGAAATGGGTTATTTATAAATATCGCAAAAACAAACACAAAAAGTAATGAAACTGAAATACAATTTTGCCATTCAAAAGGTGACCGATTTTTGGGCAGCGGTGCCTGTGGGCAGAGATGCCCATTGGTATCATGGCGTGATGAGCCTCAACGAGAGTGCCAAGGACATGATGGAGTTCCTGCGCGAGGATATCACCGAGGAGGAACTTGTCCAGAAGATGCTCGAGACGTATGAAGTCCCCGAAGAGCAGCTTCGTCGTGACGTGGCCGAACTGATCCAGAAGCTCCGCGAGGCTGAAGTGCTGGACGAATAAGAGAGAAGAGGCGTTATTCCCGGTTTTTCGTTATACCGATATGCCGGAATAACGTAATACCGGATTTTCGTAATATCGTTACACCGGAATTCCGAGATACCGAAATACCGAAATTCCGGCATCCCGAAATAAATTTTTCACTAACATGTTTTCTGGCACCTATCTTTTTGCAGATATCCCCGTTCGCATCTTTTCGCTCTACGAAGAGGTGCAATTGATGTGTGCTGACTATCGTGCCGAACAAGAAGCCGAGGTTGTTGTCACGACGACAGAAGAGGAGATTGCTGAAGAGGACAGATTGAGCGACGAACAGCGAGAACTGGAAGGATTGCCGCCCTATCACTTCACGAATTCTTATCTGGAAACGCTGACCGTCTATCGAAAGATTGCCCTGGCTTTCCAGGAACGCAATGTGCTCTTGATGCACGGGTCGGTGGTGGCTGTCGATGGCTTGGCATATATGTTCACTGCACTCAGCGGAACGGGCAAGAGCACGCATGTGCGGCTTTGGAGAAATCTGTTTGGAAAGCGTGCCGTGATGGTGAACGACGACAAGCCCCTTGTTCGAATCGAAGAGGGGCGCCCTATCGTCTATGGCACGCCCTGGGATGGCAAGCATCACCTGAGCAACAACATCGCCGTGCCGCTCAAGGCCATCGTCGTGCTCCGACGTGGTGTCGAAAACGAGATTCATGCCCTTACGGCCCAGGAGGCGTTCCCGACACTCCTCCAGCAGTCGTTCCGCACCGAGGATCCGCTGGTGACCATCCGCACCATGCAGCTTTTGAGCATGCTCGCCAAGCATGTCGGACTTTATGAACTGCATTGCAACATGGATCCCGAGGCTGCCGAGGTAGCTTATCGTGGCATGAACAAATAATTTCACGAATTAGAGAATTATCGAATAATTAAGCGAGTATATTAGTTCAGCAAACAATAATTCTTTAATTCGCTAATTCGTGATAAAAAATTAATTCCAGAACATCGACATTCGTATGCTGAACCAACTGCGATATTTCTACGAACAAAGCAAGGGATTCAGGCTCAAGATAATCTTGAGTCTGATGCTTGGTGTGCTGAGCATCGTGTTCGGCCTGCTGTTCATCTATGTCAGCAAGTGTATCGTCGATATTGCCACGGGCAAGATGGATGCTGACCTGTGGACCTTTGTGGGGATTCTCGCATTCATGTTGTTCATGCGTCTGGCGCTCCACGGAGCGAACATTTGGTTGAACGGGCGTGTCAACCAGGGGTTGGTCAATGCGATGCGAAGTCGTCTGTTCGACGATGTGCTCAACAGTCCGTGGCATGGACGCGAGGACCGCAAGTCGGGCGATGTCATGAGTCGTATCGGCGAAGACCTTCGTGTCGTAGTGGAGTGCATCACGCGCGACATACCAGATGTGTTTCTGGCTACATTCCAGTTGCTGGCTGCCTCGTGGTTCCTGTTCAGTCTGCAGCCCCGCCTGCTTTGGATTGTGCTGGTCATTGTCCCCGTGGCGATAGTGCTCACCAAGGTCTATTACAAGACGATGCGCCGCCTCACCAAGCAGATTCGTCGGGAGGAGGCCGACATACAGAGCCACATTCAGGAGTCGGTCGAGAATCGTCCGCTGCTGCTTTCGCTGCGTCGCACAGGATTGATGATCGAACGACTTGTTGGGAAGCAGGATCACCTCTTCCGCACTTTCTCGCGCCGTCTGCGCTTCTCGATCAGCACCCGCCTGCTCATCTCCAGCGGATTCATGATAGGATATTACACAGCCTTTGTGTGGTCGGCCTACGGCATCATGATTGGTACGGTGACCTATGGTATGATGACAGCCCTGCTTCAGCTCGTCGGGCAGGTGCAGGGACCTATTCTCAACCTTTCGTCTCTTTTCCCCGCCATTGTCCGTGCCACAACGGCAGGCGAACGTCTGAAGGACCTCGAGAATCCCGATCCTACCTATTTTATAAATAGGGCGAAGCAGGAACATCCGACGAAGGGCACCATCATGGGCCTGAAGCTCCAGAACGTCTCCTATCGCTATCCCGATGGAGACCATGATGTGCTCCACGACTATACCTGTACTTTCGAACCAGCTTCGAGCACAGCCATCATCGGCCCGACAGGAAGCGGCAAGAGCACCTTGGTGCGTATTCTCCTCGGCTTGCTGCGTCCCACCAGCGGGACAGTGCGTCTTGTCGATAAGGACGGCAACACGCTGCCGTTGGAGGAAGATGCGTATGCCATCTCCTACGTGCCGCAGGGCAACAGCCTCCTGAGTGGCACAATTCGCGACAACCTGCAGCTCGGCAAGCTCGATGCC
>JAEEGG010004916.1_pt1 | contig 32215 bp, 29 predicted proteins | sample 9134161 | NCBI WGS metagenome assembly JAEEGG01 (sample SAMN16246543, study PRJNA631951) | gut metagenome | biome: gut microbiome; feature: rumen; material: CR-attached | host: Bos | place: Iran: Karaj | collected 2018-10 | reverse complement strand
ATCGTCTTTGCGGACCCGCCGTCTATCCGACGGCCTGGGCAGACGGCGCATGTAAGTGTTTCCGTGAGAAGAGGCTCGTGCAAAAAGCCTGGGGCTTCACGAAACTCTATGATAACATTCCTCGATGGCAGAGGGCTGAGGCCCGCCATTGTGTGCGCTCATACTTCAGTGGTGGCAACGGTCCGTACTACCGCTATCATCATGGCGAGAACCTGCTCTCGCCTGAGCAGCAGGAAGAGATCATGAAGATCATTGCCCTGTTCGGCAGCACCGAGGGCATCACCTTCGACCACTACGTCACGGATTGGGACTTCGATGATTATTCTATGAAGAAGAATTCTGAAAAATGATTAAGTATGCAATTTATTTTGTAATTTTGCACCCAAAGAAGATACGCTACGCAAACAAAGATAGCATTCTAAGATAAAAACGATGAAACAGAAAAGACTATGGATGCTCGCCTGCTGCCTGATAGTGCTGGCGGCTTGCTCCAACAACGATACGCCCATAACGCCGGAGCAGGAGCCATAGACGTTGAAATCGTCCACAACGGCGGTCATCTGCTGATGGGCGAGGCGTATGCAAGATTAAAAAAAATTGGACGCAATTATTGACACTTTAAAATAATATCAGTCATGGAAGAAAAAGTAAATCGTTCCGCACAAATCATCCGCACCAGCATCATCGGTATTGCAGCCAATGTGCTGCTGGCAACATTCAAGGCTGTAGTAGGCATACTTGCAAGCTCCGTTGCCATCGTGATGGATGCCGTGAACAACCTGAGCGACGCATTGTCAAGCGTCATCACCATCATTGGCACCAAACTCTCTCAACGTCCTGCCGACCGTGAGCATCCCTTTGGTTTCGGCCGTATCGAATACTTTAGTGCCATCATTATCGCCGTCATCGTTCTCTCAGCAGGCATCACCTCACTGATAGAGTCGGTGAAAAAGATCTTCGACCCCACAGAACCAGAATATACCACCGTAACACTCGTAGTCATCGTGGTGGCTATCATCGTGAAGCTCGTGTTGGGCCGCTACGTGAAGAAAAAGGGCGAACAACTGAGCAGCGACGCGCTGATAGCCTCTGGCTCAGATGCCCTCTTCGATGCCGTCATCACGCTGTCAACGCTCGTATCAGCAGGCATCATGCTGTTGTGGCACGTATCGCTCGACGGCATCTTGGGAGCCCTTATCTCGTTAGTCATCATCAAGGCTGGTGTCGAGATGCTGGCTTCACCCGTCAATGAACTGCTGGGTAGCCGTATCTCACCCGAACTCCTGAAGCAGATCAAACAGGAGGTGCTCGCCTTCGACGGTGTACACGGCGTGTATGACATCATCCTCCACAATTACGGCCCCGATGTGTTGATAGGCTCGTTGCACGTGAATGTCTATGACACGATGAATGCTCATCAGATTCACGGTCTGACGCGTAGCATCACTGAACAGATGTTCGAGCGTCATGGCATCATCATGACCATTGGCATCTACGCCGTCGCTACTGGCGCGAACAAGCACACTGAACTGCAAAACACAGTGATGCAGACCCTCGGCCGTCATCAGGACATCACGCAGGTTCATGGATTCTATTACTATGAGCGCGAGAATCGTGTGTCCGTCGATGTGGTGCCCGACATTTCCGTCCACGACGAGCCTGCTTTCAGCCGTCAGCTCCAAGAAGAGCTAAAAGCCATGCTGCCTGATAAGGACATCAGCATTGTGATTGACCACAATTATAGCGAATAAGGCGTTTGTACACAAAAGAAAGGCAGGTCAAATAAGGCCTGCCTTTCGATAATGATAATTCAGATTAGATTTCGATGAGTTTGCCATTCTTCTTGGCCTCGTCTATCCACTTTGGAACGATCTCCTGCATGAAGCGCTGCTTCTTGTCGTTCAGCTTCTGCATGTCGAGACCGATTGCCTGCTGAGCCTTTGCTTTAGTAGAGTAGTCGGGTACGGGAATCTCACCAGTCTGTCCGTACTTCACTGCCAGACGAGCGATGAGCAGACGAGCCTGCTGGGCATAGTCGACGGAGTGAGAGAGCAGACGGGTAACCTCCTGAGGTGCATGGAAGGTAGCACCATGCGAGGCGATGGCATAGTCCCAACGCCACTGGCTCTTGCGGAGCAGATCCTGAATGGGCTTCAGTTCAGCCTCTGTAGCACCCTTGTCGATGAGGAACTTGGTCTCGAAGTGGGCACGTGCCAGCTCTGCTTCTGCACGGTCGCGCACCTCGGTACACTTCTCCTGACGCTCGTAGACGTTCTGACGCAGCACCTCTGCATCCTGACGGTGACAGGTCTGGCAGGTACGGTCGATATTGGCCAACGGCGACATGATATGGTGGTCGCTGAACTTCACCCCACCCTCCTGCTTGTAAGGCATGTGGCAGTCGGCACACGATACGCCGCGCTGAGCATGGATGCCTTGCAGGGCAATCTCGTAACCCGGATGCTGAGCCTTCAGGATCGGCGTCTTGGAGAGGGCGTGGATGTAATCGTAGAAATTAATCTCGTCGAACCACTTCTCAGCAGCCTCGCAAGTCATGCCGTAGTGCTGCGGGAACACCAGGTAGTTGGCCTTGCCGGGATTCTGCGGGTCATCGGGCTTGATGAAGTAGTACTCTGTGTGGCACTGGGCGCATACCAGCGAGCGCATCTCCTGATGGCTGGCCTTCTTGACATCCTTGCCCACACGAGCCCATGCCTCATACAGCGCAGGACGTGCAGGACGCAGGTCCATCGTCTTGGCATCGTGACAGTCTGAACAGCCGATGGTGTTCACCTCTTCGGCACCCAGCTCGCTCCACTTCTTGGCATAGAAGTTAGCAGGATCCATCACAGACTTCGAGTCGCTCAGCTCACGCATCATGCGAGGCACATCAGGACCTTTACACGTCCAACAGGTAGCGGGCTGCATGTCTGCATCGCCATCGATACCAGGATTGCCTGTGCGCAGAATCTTGCGCATGTCATCCAGAGCATGCTTGTGACCACGAGGGGTGTTGTAATGGCGCGAGAAAGCATAGCCAGCCCACAGCACCACCATCTCAGGACGCTGCTCCAGCACATCCACTTCCTGCGACGAGTTATACTTCGACTTGAACGTAGTGTCCTCAGTCATCGACCACGTCTCATACTCACGCGGATAGTCGGCCTTGAACCTCTCGTTCTGAGCCACGATACTGTCCTCAAACTCAACGCGTTTGTTGTTAAACACACTTGCCACTTCAGCACGGCGTTCCATCAACGACGAAACGAGCAGTCCCAGCAGGAACACCACAATCATTGAGCCTCCGAAGAGTGCCCATCCTTGCCATTTCTTTAATGTCTTTGCCATATCTTTTACTTTTTTACCTTTTTACCTTTTCATCATCTTCTGCAGCCAGTCGGGAACTGGTGATGGCGGCAGCGGTGTCACACCCTCTGCATTCGGCGTAGCCATCAGCGAGTTCATGCCGCCGTGCGGCACGTTGCGATGGCAGTCCCAGCACACCTTGCCGCCCTGGGCCTTCTGTTGCATATAGCCCATACGGCCCGTCTTCACAAACTCCTGATTCAGCTGGGTGTGGCAGCGGATACAGTTATCCATCACCACCTGACCCGTCAGCTCTTCGGCCATAGGCGCCTGACGCTCAGCATGGGTCACGAAATAAGCCGTGTGCTTCAGTCCGTCCATCGCCTTGAAACCGTATTTCAGGGCAAGGTTCTGGTGAGGCACATGGCAGTCGTTGCACGTAGCATCCCGTCCATGCGAGGAGTGGCTCCACGTAGCATAATAAGGCGTCATGATGTGGCAGTTGACACAGGCCGACGGATTGTCACCTATAAAGTACGTATGCGCGCGAAGCAGATACATAAACAGTCCGCCAAGTCCGCATATCACACCTGCCACAACCAGCAATCCCACCTTTTGACGATAGGAGAACCAGTCTTTCAGTGTTAATATCTTTTTCCAACTCATGCGTAGAATATTCAAGTTTGGCGGCAAATATAATCATTTATGGGGAAAAGGTGTGGTAACAATTGTTACTGACACCGCATAATTGTTGTTAATTTTTGGAATTATTCACAGTTTTTCCTTACTTTTGCGCACATTATGGACATTGACACATTACAAGGGCTGAAGCAATGCCCGCTATTTAAGGATCTGAAAGATCAGGAGATTATAGACCTGATGCACATCATCCGTTACCGGATTGTTCGCTTCCACAAAGGCGATGTCCTGGCCTATGAAGCTTCTGTCTGCCAATATGCCGACATCATCATCAGTGGCGAGATGGTGGCGTATATCACTGCCCCATCGGGTCATATCGTCCGGATGGCAAACCATCAGACAGGTATGCTGTTGGCTCCGGCATTCCTCTATGCCAGCGACAACCATTATCCCGTGACCGTCGAGGCCAATACCGATACCGCTGTCCTGCGTCTGACACCCGAAGATCTTGAGAAAATGATGCATAGCGATCCGAGGCTGATGACAAACTATCTTCGCATGCTCTCGAACATCATTTCGGTATTAACCAAGAAAGTGCGCATGCTTTCCATGAGTGTTAGGGAAAAGGTGTGCCTCTACCTGAAGGAACAAAGCAGACTGCAACAGACCGACAACATCCTTCTGCCCCTTTCAAGGCAGGCGTTAGCTGAGCATTTCGGAATTCAGAAATACTCTCTTTTGCGTTGTCTGAATGAATTGAAGCAGGATGGCGTCATTCGTGTGGAAGGACGCCATATCCTGCTGCTATCCCAATTAGTCTAAAGGAATCTCAGGATGCTGCACGGCCAAGGGCAGATCCTTCTGTGAGAGGTAGAACATGTAGAGGATGACGGGCTTCGTGCCTCGGTTCTCACCATGGTGGATGGTGTTCACCATCTCTACGACGGCCTCACCCTCATGCACGACTTTCTCCTGGCCATCCTGTCCGATAATGGTCAGTTCACCCTGCACCAGGATGCCATAGTTCATCACCGGGTGGTGGTGCCAGCCCAGCTTCTGTCCTGCAGGGAACTCATACTTCACGGCTACCAGTTCAGGGCGTCCCTGCAGATAGTCGGGCAATTCCACACCATCCCAACTCTGGCTGGTACGAATCAGCTCTGCAGACTGCACTGACGCAGCGGGCATAGCGGGATTGTCTTCTTGAGCGGTGGCCTTCTTACAAGAGGTCATTCCTAACGTTGTGCCGCAAATGATGGTGGCGGCAAACACCCAATTCATAATCTTTTTCATTGCTTGTTATATTTATTGATTAGTTATATTGATCAAAGATAGAAGATGCTCTCGGGCCCTATGTTAAACAAGAGGTCGAGGATGGAGAGGTTAGGCAGGAAGCCGTGCTTCTGCTGATACACCTGATAGTAAGGCTTGGACTCGAAGTCGAGATCCGCCTCCGGATTCTTGGGACGGATGGCGGAGCGATAGTCGTTTGTTGAGGAGGGAGAAGGGAGGAGGGAGGAAGGAGTATACTCTGTGGTAAGAGAGACGCTGGGGGTGATATCGATGAGTTCGCACATTTTCGCACGGATGGCCTCGTTGAAATCGATCAGATAGTCCCAGCGCTGCTCAAAGAAGGGACGGATATCATCCTGATAATACTCGAAGAAAGGCGACTCACCATAGGCACTCATCAGGGCGTTCCAATGCAGATGGCGCCAGTTGCCGTGGTCGCTGATACGCGTGTCCTTGATGAGTGGCGAACCTCCCCGTTCTGTCGGGACGGTGAGAGCTTGGATGCCCTGCGTCGTAGCAATAAGGCAGCGGTTGCGATAGGTCTGCTTCTGGAAACTCTCCCACTGTTCTATCCAAACGCATTCGGCCCCGTGCAGCTTCTGATACCACTGCACCGGGCCGAAATAGGTTGTACTGAGCAGAACGTTTTGCATATTATTTTTGTTTACAGTTGACAGTTTACGGTTTACAGTTGATCTGCTGGCAAGCCCCTCTGAGCCCACAGTGTAATCATCTGTAAACCGTAAACTGTAAACTGTAAACTACAAACCATATTCTACTTGATATTATCCACGATCCTTCCCAGTCGATTCCAACGGATGCCTCCTACGCCGCTATGATCCGGATCGCTCGACCACCAGATAAAAATCGGCTTACCCACGATGTGATCCTCTGGCACAAAACCCCAGTAACGCGAGTCGGCAGAGTTGTGGCGGTTGTCGCCCTGCATCCAGTAGTAGTCCATCTTAAAGGTATACTCGCGGGCTTCCTGGTCGTTGATGAAAATCTTACCGTCGCGGATCTCGAGTTTGTTACCCTCATACACCTTGATGGGACGCTCATAGACGGCGATGTTATCCAGTGTCAACTTGATTTTCTCGCCTTTCTTAGGAATCCACACAGGACCGTAGTTATCTCTCGTCCAGTGCTTGTTACCGTTCAGCGGATAGATCTCCAGGTCGTTGGCATCGGTGTTGAGCGTCACGCTCTCCACGATGTCCTTCCTACCCTGAAGCGAAGCAACGGCGTGCTTCGTCAGCGGCATATAGCCAAGGGTGTTCAGACTCGTGAGGTCCTCCATCGAGATGCCCAGATCGTCCATCACCTCTTCGGGAATCGCTTGTTTCAGCTTGACGCGATAGGTATACTGCACATTCTCGGGCTCCTTGTTCGCCTTGCCATCGAGATACACGATGTGGTTACGGATCTCGAGCGTCTGTCCGGGCAGGCCCACACAACGCTTCACATAGTTCTCACGACGGTCTGTCGGACGCGTAATGATCTCGCCATACTCTGCCTGGTTGCGCCACAGCTCATTGCGACCTGCAGCATAGATGGCATCGAAATACTGTATCCTCTGCTCTGCCGACAATGAGTCGGGATCAGGACGGTTCGGATAGATCTGATAGCCGATGCTGTAACACATCTGATAATAATCGTAGGCCTGATACTGCGGTGCTGAGCAGAGCGTGTCGCCAGCAGGGAAGTTGAACACCACGATATCGTTCAGCTGCACCTCACCCAGACCTTTCACACGACGGTAGTCCCAGTGGGGCCATTCGAAATAGCTCTTGCACTCCACCACCGGCAGCGTGTGCTGCGTCAACGGCATCGTCAGCGGTGTCTGCGGGATGCGGGGGCCATAACTGACCTTCGATACAAACAGGTAGTCGCCCGTCAGCAACGACTTCTCCAGAGAACTCGATGGAATCACATAGTTCTGGAAGAAGAACTGGTTGATGAAATACACGGCCACAAGGGCAAACACGATGGCATCGACCCACGACATGACGAACTTCACGGGCCGCTCGGCCTCCTTCCACCACTGCCACTTGATCTTCTTGGTGATATAGACATCAAAGATGAACGGCACTACCAGCAGTCCCCACCAGCTCTTGACCCACCAGAGGAAGAGCAGATACAAGACCAGCACGACGATGAACTTCGTCCACTGCACTTTCATATTCAATTTCTTCTTTTCCATTTCCTTTTATTTTTGTTTACGGTTTACAGTTTACGGTTTACAGATGATTACATCTGAGTCTAAGAATGGCTTGCTAGCAAATCAACTGTAAACTGTAAACCGTCAACTGTAAACTATTAAAATTTAAACATATCCGAGATGGTCAGCAGTCCCTGATGCTCCTTCGTGTACTCCGCAGCCAGCACAGCACCGAGGGCAAAGCCCTTACGGCTATGGGCATCGTGAGTGATCGTGATCAGATCAGCCTCCGAGTCATAGCGGATGGTGTGGATGCCAGGCACCTCACCACGACGGATATGATCGATGCGCAGGAACCTCTTGTCCGTCGTATCCTCCTTCCACGCCTCCTTACGGTCGATATTCTCCACGATTTCATCGGCCAACGTGATGGCCGTGCCACTGGGATGGTCGAGTTTGTGCACGTGGTGCGTCTCCTCCATCTCCACATCATACTGCGGGAACTCATTCATAATCTTCGCCAGATAACGGTTCACAGCCGAGAAGATGGCCACACCGATGCTGAAGTTCGAGGCCCAGAAGAGCGTCTTACCCTCGCTGCAGGCCTTGCGCACCTCGTCGCCGTGCTCCTTCATCCAACCTGTCGAACCACTCACCACCTTCACGCCCTTCGCCCAGGCTTTCAAGTAGTTGCCATAGGCAGCCTGCGGGGCCGTAAACTCGATAGCCACATCGGCAGAAGCAAAAGCCTCAGAGTCGAAGTCCTGCTGGTTGTCGATGTCAATGATACTCACTATCTCATGGCCACGGTCCAGCGCGATCTGTTCGATCATCTTGCCCATCTTGCCGTAGCCGATCAATGCTATTTTCATACCCTATTATTAATTTAGTCGCTGCAAAAGTACTCATATTTTTTATATAATGTGCATGATGTATCGTTTATTTTTGCATTATTACGATTATTTCACAGCAAAAGATGGTACATGCCACCCGCCAAAGGCTTCAACACACCCTTCATCTCCAGTTGGAAAAGCAGGGCCGTGAGACTCCCGATGGGGATGCCTGTCTTCACGGTGATGATGTTGAGCTGTAGGTCGTTGGTCTGTTGGAGCAGACTGACCACTTGCTGCTCCTCTGGAGTGAGGTCTGGAAATAGATTTCGCTCGATTCCATCGGCCAAAGCTTGCTGTCTGCGAGTCTCATCGAACCACCCCATCGCCTTCACAAAGTCTTCGGCATTAGAGATCAGTCCGGCACCATTGTCACGAATGAAATTGTTACACCCTTCGGAAAACTCCTGTCCAACGTTGCCTGGGAAAGCAAAGACGCTTCGGGCATAGCTTTGCGCGATGTCGGCCGTTATTAACCCACCACCTTTAACGCCGCTTTCAATCAGAATGGTTGCATCTGCCATACCTGCCACAATACGGTTACGACGCACGAAGTTGGGCTTGTCGGCATTTGTCTGCGACATGAACTCCGTCAGCAGTCCACCGCGGTTGATCATTTTAGCAGCGACCTCCCGATGGCGATAAGGATAGATCTGGTCAAGTCCATGTGCTAGCACACCCACCGTCGGATAACTATTCTCCAAAGCCTGTTTGTGGGCACAAATATCTACTCCATAGGCCAATCCGCTGACTATCAAAACCTCCGGACAATACTGCCGCAGGTCTCTGACAAACCGTCTGATCAAGTCTTCGCCGTAAGTTGTCATCCTTCGAGTGCCCACAATACTGATGATTCTCGTCTGGTTCAGGTCGGCGTTGCCTGTATAATATAAGACGATTGGTGCGTCAGGACACTCTGCCAATCGCTGTGGGAAGTCGTCACTCGTCAGCGTGAGAGCCCGAATGCGGTGCTCTTCCATAAAACGGAGTTCTGCATCGGCCCGTCTCATCGGCTCGCTCCAGTCCTTCAGGGCTTCCACCAACCGTGGCGAGACATCCTTGATGATATCGCCAATCTCATTCCTATGTTCAAACAACAGTTGTGCACTCCCTACTGCCTTATACAGTTCCAGCGCCTGCTGGTAATTGAAGTTCGTCAAGCGCGTCAGCGCCATTGTGTAAAATACTTCCTGGTCCATATTATTTCCTTTTTAAATACTCGTATCCGAAGCGGCAACGGAGGCAATCCTTCTTGTCACAATACTCCTTTTTAAGTTGGATGAGCGCCTGTGAGTCACCAGCCGTCTGAACGGGGAGACCTACCTGCTGCCACATGCGGATGATATAGTTATTCTCTGCCTTCAACTGCTCCAAGAAGTCGAAGGCACGATCGCAGAGCACCTCCTTCGAACGATGACGTCCATAGGCGAAGAGCATCGGGATGGCGGTGTTGATCATCAAGAGGTTCAGCGAGCCATAAGCCAAGTGTTTCTCCGTCTTCGAACTGGTGGAGCCGAAGGTGTAATGCGTCTCCCAATAGGGTGTAACGTGCGATGAAAAGAGCTTCTTCAACTGTTCGATGGTCTCACACTCCACCAACTGGCTCAGTCCTGCCTTCTGTTGATAGTAGAGGTTCGCCAACTGCGAGATTCGGATGTGTGGGAAGTTCTGGGGACGTAACCTGAGGAACCGCCAAAGGTGGAAATCAATCGGTTTCATCGAGAATTTGTGGGCCATATAGAGGTACTCGTTGCGTAACTTGGCGAAGTAACCTTCGTTGAGGGCATCCTTCTGATAATACTCTGGCATCGCCTCCAGTTCGAGCAGTCCTGCCTGACCCATGAAGATGGCCTCTATCTGAAAGAGATCGTCACGGTGGTGGTTCACGGCATCGAGCGGAATACTCTGCGCCCACTGTTCAAACACGTCGCCGTTGATGCCAAAGCCGTAGTTACGGGCTAATGTCACGAAGTAGGCCCCCTCCCAGGAACCACCACACTGTTCTGCCCGTCGTTTGATGGCCTCGGTTTTCTGCTCCAACCGCTCCGTCTGCAGCGCTGCCATCCAGGAATGAACCAGCAGACGTGTCAAGTCCGGAATCACCTTATAGCAAGGCGGATAGCTGTCTGTCTTCAACAACTCCTCATAGTGATTCCTGACGTTGTCTGGCACGTCAAGTTGCATCTGTTTGATAAACTCGCCGTTGGTGTTCATCACTTCTGCGTCGAGTACCCCAGCCACATGCAGGATTACATTGTCGTAGTTCTTGTCCTTGTCGTGACCATGCAGATACCAGTCGCTCGACTTGTCGTGGATCTCCACATTGCCCACCCACAACGTCCGTCCGATTCTCACTTTCGCATTAAAGAAGTCCGGGCCTGCGTTTCTATTGTGCAGCCCAGAATCGATCACCTCGACGGTCTGTCCGTCGCTCGTCAGCAATTCCCTTAATGGAAACAGCTTGTGCTTCCACACATAGTGCAATAATTGTTCCATAACTGTTCTTCATAAAAGTTTTAAAGTTTAACTGGCTGCAAAGGTAAACAAAATAATGGAAATAAAGAAGGTTTTATTAAAAAAGTTTTTGCGTTTCAGCAGTGATAAGCGGAAAATTGAGTACCTTTGCAGCCAGAATGAAGATAGGAAACATTGATTTCGGCGAGCGCCCCGTGTTCCTGGCGCCTATGGAGGACGTGACGGACATCGGGTTCCGACTGCTGTGCAAGCGGTTTGGAGCGGCGATGGTGTATACGGAGTTCGTGAGTGCCGAGGCGCTGATACGCGACGTGAAGTCGACCATCTCGAAGCTGACCATCAGCGACACAGAACGCCCTGTGGGCATACAGATCTATGGTCGCGACGTGGAGGCGATGGTGGAGGCGGCAAAGATTGTGGAACAGGCTGGTCCCGATGTGATAGACCTGAACTTCGGCTGCCCGGTGAAGAAGGTGGCTGGCAAGGGGGCTGGGGCTGGTATGCTGCAGAACATCCCGAAGATGCTGGAGATCACACGGAAGGTGGTGGATGCCGTGAAACTGCCCGTGACGGTGAAGACGCGTCTGGGCTGGAACCACGAGCAGCTGATCATCACCTCGCTGGCTGAGCAGCTGCAGGACTGCGGCATCCAGGCGCTGACCATTCACGGCAGGACGCGCTCGCAGATGTACACGGGCGAGGCCGACTGGACGCTCATCGGCGAGGTGAAACGCAACCCAAGGATCCATATTCCCATCATCGGCAATGGCGACATCCACTCGCTCGACGAGGCCGACAAGGCCTTCGACACCTATGGCGTGGATGCCGTGATGATAGGGCGCGCCACCTTCGGCTGTCCTTGGATATTCAGTCGCGAAAACCTCGATTTCAACGAGAAAATGGCTATTCTTGAGGAGCTGCTGCGCATCAACGTGGAGCGCATCGACGAGAAGCGGGGCATCCTGCACACACGCCGTCATCTCGCCGCCACACCGATCTTCAAGGGCATCCCCAACTTCCGTCAGACGCGCATCGCCATGCTTCGGGCAGAGACGATGGACAAGCTGATGGGCATTCTCAGAACCATTTCATCAAGCCTCGGAGATAGGCAGTGAGCTCGCCTGCCATCTTCTCATCCTGATAGATGTTGGGGTGCCAGTCGTTGCCGTAAAAGGCATCGCTGTCGATGTGCGACATGTCGAAACGATAGACTTCCTTATCGCCGGCCTTCTGGGCCTCAGCGGTTACCTCGTCGAGTAACTGTTTGGCTTCTTTCTGCTCTTGGTTGTAAAGCATGGACCCCGTCAGGAACACGATCTTGGCCTTCAGATTATGCTTGCGGACCAGCTGATAGAGCTTCTGGTAACCCTGCTTGAGAAGCTTCAAGTCGTAATTGCGGGTAGAGAGGTCGTTGGTGCCGAGGTTGATGCAGACGACATCTGGCTGATAGCGGCTGAAGTCCCACTTCTCTTTGAGGAAAGAGGCCTCCTGGCGCAAATCCAAATCGAGGGCATAACCCGTATATTCGTACTGTACAGGCATACAACTGCGGGGAGAGCCCGTCTTCACGTCGCCATAGTTGCGATAGGCACCGATGCCGCTACGCGCCACCACCCAGTGCTGGGCGTTGAGGTTGCGGGCGGTGATAGAAGCATAGGAGTAATAGTGGTTCTCGGTCTCGTACTGGAAGTGTTCATTCTTGTCGGTACCCTCGTTGCCATAACCGCAGGTGATGGAGTTGCCGATGAACTCGATCTTCCTCGTCGGCAGAGCGGGAGGCTCTGCAAGGGAACGGCCCTCGTCGAGCAGGAAACCCCAGAACTCGGGATACATCTCATAACCCTCGATAGCATACATCAGGCGCACGGTGTGACGGCCATCAGGCAGGGCTGTGGCAAGGCTCACCACGGAGTCACGCTCACCACGGAAGGCCACCTTGAAGGGCTCTGCCCCATCGATCTGGGCCATGAAGTAACCACTACCAGGCTTAGCCATCATCTTCAGCGACGTGCCTTCGAAAGCGGCCACGATCTGCACACCGGGGAAGTTCCAGGCGGGGCGCTCGGGGTTGGTGAAACTGATTCGGCCCGTGTAAAGGATGTGCTTGTCGGCAGGGCTGATGAAGGCTCCCTTTGGGGGGAACGTTTTGTTGGCGGAGAATGCACTATGGCTCATCAGGGCCAGGAGGGCGAGAAGGAGAAACTTTTTCATTTTCCAGGGAATTTTGAATTGAGATATTGTTGGAAGGCGGGGAGATAAGCCTCTGTGACGTGGATGATCTCATCGCCAATATAAATACAGTCGTTACGGTCTACCTTACGGATCTTCTCCAAGGCAACGATATAGGAGCGATGAACGCGCATGAACTGCTGTGGGGGCAGCATCTCCTCGACGGCCTTCATCCGGAGGTAGGTAACCAGCGGACGGCGCTCACTCTCAAGGTAGAACATCACGTAGTCTTTCATGCCACTGACGTAGATGATGTCGCTGATGGCGATTTGGCGGTATTCGCCGTCGACTTTGAGGAAGAGGGTTTTTGGTGGAGGGTTAAGGGTGGAGGGTGGAGGGAGATTACTCTCTTCCCGTGAATCTGCCGCAGGAGTATTCTCCTTCCACCCTCCACCTTCCACCCTCCACGAATTCCACTCCTTCGCTTTCTCGATGGCGGCGAGGAACTTATTATAGCGGATGGGCTTCAGGAGGAAGTCGAGGGCACGCACCTCGTAGCTCTCGAAGGCGTATTCCTTGAAGGCGGTGGTGAAGATGACGCGTGTCTCTGAGGGTATCATGTGGGCCAACTCCATGCCATTGAGGTCGGGCATCTGGATATCGAGGAAGAGCAGGTTGGGCTTCTGCTCCTTGACAGCGTTGATGGCCTCAACGGAGTCCGTGAAGGAGGCCAGGAGCGTCAGGTCTGGCGTCTTGGTAACGAAGGACTCCAGAAGCTTGACAGCCAACGGCTCGTCGTCGACGATGATACAGGATAATTTACTATTTGACAATTTACTATTTACAATTTAACGTGATACAGACGTGGTAAATGTCACCATCCAAGGACTGCTCCCAAGTATAACGGTCTGGATAGATGAGGTCGAGACGGCGACGGGTGTTCTCAAGGCCGATGCCCGAACCACTGCGGTCCGTATCGTCCTTGGGGAAGTTGGTGTTGTCGCAGGTGAAGACCAGGTTGTCATCCTGTTGCTCCAGACGGATGTCGATCTTCGAGGCCCGGCTGCTGCTGACACCATGTTTGAAGGCGTTCTCGATGAGCGAGATAAACAAGAGTGGAGCGATTTCCAATTTAGAATTGAGAATGGAGAGATGAGAGTTGACCTCCGTCTTGTCGTTGCAGCGCAGCTTCATCAGTTCTATGTAGTTACGCATAAACTCCACTTCTCCCTGAATAGGCACCATCTCATGACGCGTTTCATACATCGCATAACGCATCAGGTCACTCAGTTGGGCGATGGCGTCTTGTGCTTTGTCGGCGTCGATCTGCACGAGCGACGAGATATTATTCAGTGTGTTGAACAGGAAGTGCGGGTTCAGCTGGTTCTTCAGCCACTCGAGTTCTGCCTCCGTGCGCTTCTGATGCTCCTCCTTCAGTTGTTGCTTGACCACCAGCGAACGGCGGACATGATGCACCAGCAGGGCTATCCCAGCCAGGAAGGCGCTCATGAGAATCGCCACTAACGACGAGGCGTAGAAATTGGCAAGGGCATACTGACGATAACGTTCGTCAGGAATATGCTCGATAAACACCTTCGGATTAAAATCATAGAAGAAAACATAAACCAACGCAGCAAGGATGAGGGCGTTGCCCACCCAGAACATCCATCGGCGGTTGCGGTAATAGCCCCAAGGCACGAGGACGAGGGCGTTGAAGAAATAGATGGCGGCCGACGTCCAGTGGATCCTGGCATTCATGTCGAAAGCCCTCATGGCGCCCGTCCAACTCTGCGTCGCGATGAAAGCAGAGATGGCCGGCACCATCAGGAATGCCAACCATGCTGCTATCTGCAGACCGTAGAATGTGACGTCTTGTCGAGTGATATTTACTTTCATGCTGCAAAGATAATTATTAATCCTGAAACCACCAAATCTCTCCCGCATTATCTCAACGCGGGAGAGAAAACTTATGTGGAATGATGTTATTGGGGCATATTGCCGCTTGTTGTTCCGCTGCCTGTGCTGCCAGAGCCTACGCTGTTAAGCATCTCACCCTGCGACTGCTGCTCAATGAAGTCGTTCTGTACGCGGCTGACGTGCTGCTTAGCTCTGACCTTGCTGTTACCGAAGGAGTAGCTGACGGTGAAGGTCACGCCGTAGATGGGTACTTTGACATTGGTGTACGAGGTGAAGTTCTGACCGCGGCTGTTGCTCTCGATGTTCAGGTTGCCACCCTTGTTGAGACCCATAATACCCTGTACGCCCAAGGTGAGTTTGTCGTTGAACAGTGACTTCGAGAGGCTGGCGGTGAGGATGTTGAATCCGCCGCTCCATCCCTGTAGGGTGTAGTTCTTCGTAGAGGTGATGGCGAAGGCGCTGAGCTTCAGGTCCCAAGGAAGTGTCTGCTGCAGACCTGCCATGATGTTGGCAGTCCATCCGCTGTTACTCTGGTTCAGGGCATCACTGCGTAGGTCGGTATAGTTCAGACCACCGTTCATAAAGAGGCGTGTACTCGGAGTGAGCAGGTAGTTCACATAGGCACTCAGACCTGTCTGGTGGCGCTGTACGACGTTGCCGTAGGTGGTGTTCAGCAGGTTGTCGCTGTCGTAGAAGCTATACTGCGAGATGGCATTGTCGGTGAAGTTGTGGTGCAGGTTGAGGTTGACCATCAGCTTCGGAGTGAACATATTGTAAACCAGCGAGATATTATGGGCCTTCTCCACCTCGAGGTCGGGGTTACCATAGCTGAGGGCGATGGGATTGGTCTTGTCGACATAGGGGTTCAGATAGGTGATACCCGGACGGCTGATGCGCATGTTATAGGTAAGACCGAGGTTGCTGCCCTGTGAGAGGGTGTACTGCATGCTGGCTGTGGGCACGAGACTGCCGTAGCTGGTGCTGAAGTCGGAGCCATTGCCGAGATGATACTCTACATCCTGCCAAGTGTACTCATAGCGAACGCCTGCCTTCACACCGAGTTTGTTGTAGTTGCCGACATACTCACCATAGCCTGCAAGGATCTTGTTCTTGTACTCATAATCACTGCTGGTAGACGGATCATAGACACCCATCAGATAGTACTTCGACTCTGAGGTGGCATCGTGGAGTTGCAGTTTTCCACCGAGACTCAGTGTCTGACCAACACCCAGAGGCATGGTGTAGTCGAGCTGGAAGATGTGGTTGATGGTCTTGTCATCGTTCTCAGAGTAACGGCTCGACAGGTCGGGCAGTCCCACACCGCGTGTGCCACCGAAGTTATTGGTCGACTCTGTGGTGGCAGGGTTGTAACTCAACTGATATGTAAAACCTAATGACTGGGTGTGCTCCTTGTTGAAGAAGCGCTGGTAGTCGAGGCTTCCGTTGAACGAGGTACGCGAGCTCTTCATGTCGGTGCTGCTGTCGTAACTGAAGTCAGCGACATCATAGCCATACATCTTGGTGGTGGTGAGACCTGTGCTCTTCATCGACATGGTGTTAACCTGTGCGGTGGCGTTGATGACACTCATCTCGTCGAGCTGATAACCCAGCGTCAGGCTTCCCATGGTGAACGGGGTCTTCACGTCGTTGCTGGAGGTCATGATCTGCGACACACCGTTATCCTGAATCTGCTCCAGTTCGGTGGTGGTGTTACCTGGTTTGTTATAGCTCGTCATGGCGTTGACGCTATAGGAGAGCTTACCCTGCTGACCGCTGATGAAAGCGCTTCCGCCCAGTTGTTTGTTACCTGCCGAGGCACGGACAGTACCGGTATAGCCGTTCATGTTGTAACTCTGCGAAGGCATACCACCTGCTGCGGGGGTCATCTTGTTCATCACGATGTTCAGAATACCAGAGGCGCCCTCTGCATCATATTTCGCACCAGGGTTGGTCATCACCTCAATGCTCTTCACGGCTGTGGCGGGCATGCTCTTGAACACCATCGAGGGATTCGAGGAGAACATCACGTTGGGCATGCCATCGACATACACCTTGAACGAAGAGGAGCCGTTGACTGTGATGTTGTCCTGTCCGTCGACCGTCACCATGGGCACCTTGCGGAGCATGTCGAGAACGGTATTTGACTTCGAGTCCTCATCCTCTGCCACGTTGTAGCTCATCTTGTCGACCTCCATCTTCACCAACGGCTTCTGGGCGACCACCTCCACGCCTTTCAGCATGGTGGCATTCTCCTTAATATATAAGGTACCCAGGTCGAGAGTGCCCTCATTGCTCAGTTCTACGGTCTGAAGGAGATCCTCCTTACCCACGCTGCTGAACACGATGTCGAACTTTCCCTTACCCTTCACTTGCTCCGAGAACTGTCCGTCCTCCTTCGTCAGGAACATGGCCACGGGCTTGTCTTTCTGACCTGCCTTAAACACTCGGACGGTGGCGAAAGGCTCGCTCTCACCTAAGGTCTCGTCCATTAACGTGCCCTTTACTGTGGTCTGGGCCATGAGGGTTGATGACATGGTCATCATCACTACTGCTGCGATAAATGCTTTGAACTGTTTCATATCTTTGCTTTTTTATTATTTGTTGCGCGTTGAATTAAAAATCTGGTGCAAAGGTATGAAAAACCCCATCTCGTTCAAAATCACTTTCGACGAGATGGGGGATGTTTTTCGACGAAATTCCCGATTACAGTCGATTCTTCTCTTCGTTGCCGGCTCCGGTACCCTTGTACTTCGAACCTGTGACGTTGAAGTTATAGCTTAGGGTCAGTCCCACACATTGCGTGTAGGTATAGACGTCTTGGAATGTTTGGCCGATAGCATAGTAGGTGTTCACCTTGGTTCTGGCCGTGCGGAAGATATCGTTGGCATAAAGCGTTGCTGAAAGCCGTCCTTTCAAGAAGGTCTTCATCACACGGGCATTCAGGTAAAAATTACTGCCGCGATACATAAATCCCCAATGATTAGCACCTGTATAGTTGAGATGTACCAATGCCTTGGTTGTGGGATTGATAACGAACCAACTCTGCAGGTTGAAACTGAATTCGGGTTTGTTCATTCTCTCTGGCGCCCCATAGCTTTCGGTATCAAACATCTGCTGATAATAATGCAGTGAAAACGTTGGCTGCCAAAAGCCTAACTTGGGCGAAGCTACGAGGGTGGCATACACACGGTCCTGATGGTCGAAGTTATCAGGCTGGAAGATGGCGATCTCTTTCTCTTCATCGTAAACATTGCCGACATGGGTAAAGAAGTCGTTTTCGCGTGTAAAACCCGTCGTAAAGTTCAGCCACGAATAGGTTAAGTTAAAATCGATACTCTGCCTGATGGAGGGGCGCAGCAACGGGTTGCCGCCTTCATATAGGATTCGGCTGTCGTACACAATCATCGAAGTCAGCATCTGATATGGCGGACGGGTGATGCGCTTGCTGTAACTCAGCTGTGCGCCCCATTTACCCTTCTGCCAGGCTGCCGAGAGGTTGGGGAACCAGTCGTTATAGGTGCGGCTAGGCTCATCCTGCCAGACGCCAAACGAGGTGTAGTCTGTCTTCACGTGCTCAAAACGCAAACCAGCATCCAAGCGCCACTCGCCCAGTTGTAACTGGTATTCGGCAAATCCTGCTATATTCTTTTCCTTCATCTCGTTGTCGCTTTCTGGTATGATATTCTCCAGGTTGACGTTACCACCACGACTATTCGTGCTCGTAGCCTCTGATCCTGCGCTCAACTCACCTTTCCAGACGGGATAGCTCAGCACCAGCTTTCCTGCTACCATTTTACGGTCTTCATTAGTTAGGGTGGTGATGGTGCGGTTGCCGTATTCCTTGCTTATTTCTTGCTGACTGTTATCATCCTCTGATTCACGTCGTAATACGGTAGTATTCAGATCAATACCCAATTTCCCTACTTTACCGACGTAATAGGTATTCAGTTCCCAGACAGGTTTGTCTTGTTCGTGAATATCCGTTATCAGTTGGACGTCACCATCGAGAGCCCCGTTTTTCAGATAGCGCTGCATCATGTCCGTATGAAAACGATTATGGAGGTTCTTTTTTGACGAGAAACTCACACCTATAGAATGGTCGGCATTGAAATCATAGCTCAGGCCTGCCTGATAATGGATTTCCGTCCACGAGCTTCTGACAGGCAGTTCTGCACAAGCATCAAACAAATCCTTGCTGATATGCAGTTGTTGTTCGATATCCTGATCATTGCTATAGTGCCCCCAGTCGAAGGCGACATTGGCAAATGCCTCCAATCCACCTGTGCGATACTTCAGCGTCAGATCGTCGTAGTTGTTCCACTGGTTGTTTCGCCAGGTCTGACTGGTAGCCATCAGACTGAAGCCGTCGCCCTGTGGTTTCAGCGTCTTGATAAGGATGACAGCATTCACTTCAGCATTGTATTTAGCGCCAGGGGCTGTAATCACATCGACACTTTTGACGTCTGCAGACTTCAGCCGCTTCAACTCATTAGGGTCGCGTACCTTTTTATTATTAATATAGATCTCAGGCTCACCCTTGGCCAGCACTTCGAACTTTCCATCACTACCCTGAACCAATGGAATCATCGACAAAAGGTCGTCGGCATTACCGATATCGTGAAGTAGTGAGTGCTGCACATCGACTGTCATACCTCCCGTTGTCGGTTTGTACTGTGGTATTTCGCCCTTAATCTCCACACCTTTTACCATATAGGTCTCAGGCAGAAGGGTGATCGTGCCGATGTTACCCACGCTGACGTTCCGAGTAACAGTCTTATAGCCGATATACGACACTTTCAGGGTAATCTGCTTCTCTTTACAGGGAATCACAAAGTCGCCATTCTCGTTGCTCACGCCACCATTGATAAAGCCCTCACTATGCAAAGAGATGTTAGCAAACTCTATGGGGTTGCCACGTTCATCCACCACGCGTCCAATCACCTTGGCATCCTCCTTCTGTGTACATTCAATATAGATATCCTGATGGTCAATGGTGAGGTGCATGGGATAATATCCGCACACCTGACGAACGGCATCGGGAACAGAAACATCCTCCAGTCGGGTGGTGACGGTAAAGTCTTCCAACTCGTCGAAAATGAAGTTGAGCTTGTAATTATCCTGGGCATTGTCTATCCAGATAAGCGCCTCGCTGAGTGATGTGTTCTGGAAGTCGTGCGACAGTTGCTGTGCTTTTGCGCTCATGGCAACAAGGCACAATAAGAGTAGGTATATACGTTTCATGGTGTTGACTTATTCTACGGTGATAGTTTCTTCGTTGAGTGTCAGATGCACTTTCTCGAAGTGATTGATTTTGTTGATAATCTCCTGAAGTGTATCCTCGGCCTCCCATTGCAGATAGAAGCGGACGGTACGGGCTGCGTTGTTCTTAAACGTCACCTTTACACCATAGCCATCGGCCACATATTTCATGATCTGTTGCAGTTCCACATTATTAAATATAATAGGGACCTTCTTCGTAGGAGTCTTCTCCACACCATAAATCCTCTTTACCTTCTTAATATCCGGCTTGCGCTCCGTGATAGCCGTCTTGGGCTTCTCCTCCATCTGGATGAAATGGTTGATGGTGGCGTATGCGATGCCTGAGAGCATCAGCACGCCCACAAACATGGCTGCTATCTTAAGAAACAAAGGTCTTTCACTTTTCGCTTTTCGTCTTTCGTTCCCAAAGTGCTCTGCCTCAAACTTAGCCCATTCCCTGTTGACGTCAGGCACGGATGCGCTGACCTCGTCCAACATCTGGTCGAGCTGCTCATCTGTGTATTTCTCGGGATGCAGGAGCATCCTGATTTGCTCTTCTTTCTTCATGCTTCTCTGTTTTTAAAAGTTGAACGTAGTTTCCTCAACCCCTGCACAATGTGCTTATTGACTGCCGAGAGGCTAATGCCGAGAGAGTCAGAGATCTCCTTGTAAGAACGTTCTTCGTCATAGTGCATCTTGATAATGCGGCTGGTCTGAGGGGTAAGTCTCTCATCCACATAGTGAATCACAGCTTTGACCATCTCCTCGTCATGCTCTCCACTATCGATGGCATCTGGCATCAGGAGCCTGACGGCCTCCAGTCGAGTCTGACGTTGTGCAATGATGTTGAGGCAGCGATTACGGACGCAAGTCAGCAAAAACAATCTCTGTGACTCCTCCCTAAGTGGACTGGTACCTGCCCACAACTTAGCGAAGACGTCTTGTACGACATCTTTCGCCTCGTCTTCGTCGTTCAGCAGGATGTAGGCTGCCTTGTACATCCTGTCGTACTCCGAAAGGAATAGTTCTTTGAATTGTTGCTCACTCATTTGCATCTTTTCTCGCTTGCTTTTACTATATATACAGATAAGCTTGGCAAATCATTACCCCCTACCCCGTTTATTTTGAAAGAATCGTCAAAAACAAAGGAAATCCCACCCAACGGGCTGTTGAGCGGGATTATGTCGATGCCTGACGCCAGAAACGGGAAGTGATGTCTTCGAAATCGCCTTGGGGGGTTTGGCGATAGAGTCGCTGGTTGGTTGTAGGCTTCTTCAACGGACCAAGATGGCGGATGAAGGGACCTATCTTTATGTAGTCGAAATCGTTTTTGGTGATAAGTGGCGAGATGACGGTCTTGCCACTGTACCAGGCGACCTTGAACTGGGGGTGCTCCTCATGGACGTACTGTGCCAGTTGGTTCACACCCTTCGGATCGCTGTCGCCACCCATAAAGGCGATGCAGGTGATCTCACTGCCGACCTTCCCGATGAAGGCGTCGATGGCATCGGTGTTTAGCGGGAGGCCGATGTCCTCCCATAGGTAATGGCTGTGACACCCGGGACAGTGACACGGGCAATTACTGATGTTGATTGCCAGTGTCACTTCGTCGGGTATCTCCTGGAATACGATGTCAGAGTTGACGTACTTCAGCATCGCTTAGTCTGCCATAGCATAGTAACGGCGTGCAGCCTCTTCCTGACGGGCCTGAGAGAAGTTCGAAACACGCTTCAGATAGCCGATGATACGGGTCATATAGTCCACATTCTTCGAGTGGCAGTGGGGACACTCCTTCAGGTAACGCTTGTCGATATGACCGCAGTCGTTGCAGACGGTGTTGGGGATGTTGAAGGTGAAATAGTTGCAGCCTTCCTGGGCAGCCACCTTCAGCAGATGGGCATACTGCTGCTTGGACAGATGCTCCTCAAGGTTCATGTGGAGGGCAGAACCACCCGTAAGGTGCTCAATGTAGGGAGCACCATGGAGCTTGAACTTATCGAGGATGGTCAGCGAGTTGTCCTCAACCACGTAGAAGTAGCTGTTGTAGCAGTCGCGAGGCACGAAATAGCCGTCTTCACGGTCCCACTTAGCGTGCTTCACACCGACATTCTCTGCAGGAATCATCTCGCAGTTGAACATCACGTCCTTCGTACGGTACTTCTTATTATACTGCTCAATGAGTCCGAGGATGCCCTGAACGAAATGCAGATAATCGTCGTTAGGCGTAATCTTCAGGCCCATGAACTCTGCTGCTTCCACCAATCCGTTGATACCGATGGTAAGATACTGGCGTCCGATGTTGATATAACCTGCATCGAACAGCGGCAGCATACCATGCGACTGGAGCTCCTTCAGATTCTCATTGTAAGCTAACTGCACCTTATGGCAGAGGTCGATGACACTTCCCAGATAGTCGAGATAATTCAGTTCGTGGTTCACAGCAAACTGGATGCAACGGTTCAAGTTGATGGTAAGCACGCTCTTCGAACCTGTCGATACGCCACCGGCACCGAGGGTGTAGCTGAAACCGTTGTCTGTAATTTCGTTGCGCAGACGGCAGCAAGAGGACAACGAGTCAGCATTGTTACTCATATAGGTAAAGAACGAGTGTCCCTCGCTGTACATTTCTGCTGTGAAGTCGCCCCACTCGGGATCCTTACAGTCGCCGTTCTCATCTGTCAGCAACGCCATCGTCTCCACAGGGAAGGTAAGCAGCGTCTTCGTACGCTCTGCGTTGAACCACTTCATGAAACGCTTCTGCAACCATGAGAGACTCTCCCAATCGGGCTTCGAGCCATCGGGGAAGTAGAAGTCGCCAAAGATGGACTCGAAATAGTACTTATCGTAGTAGGCGATATTCCAGAACACGGCCTGATAGTTACGGGCACCTGTCGGCTGGTTCAGCGTGTAGACAATCTGCTCGAAGTAGTCGGTGATCACCTTGTCGATAGTGCGCTTCTTCAACGAGAGGTCAGCCTGATCATTAGAACGCTTCCAGTAATCCTGTCCGTACTCCTTGCCAATGAAGTAGTTCATGTACATCAGGAACTCCGGCGTTGCACAGGCACCACTCAGCATCGACGAGACCATGAACACCATGTTCACGAATCCGCCGGCAAACGACTTCAGGTTTGTAGGAGCCGTAGAGTTGCCACCAATAGCCACCGTACCGCCAATGAGCCAGGGGTACATCGTGATCGAGGCACAGTAGTTGGCCAACGAAGTCTCGTCGTTCTTATATATAAAATGGTGTGTCAGCTTGTCGATATATTCATCGGCCAGCTCTTTGCCGTACATCTTTTTGATACGGTCGGTCAGCAGACGGCGATTCAAACGGATGAAGTTCGACTTGGGCAATTCGCCGATAAGTGTCGCGATGTTCTTGTGCTCCACATTGGCGTTGGCATCGTACTTCGAGCCCGTAGCGGCATTCACCGAGTCAGTGTACTCAGAGAGGAACATCATCTTCTCCAGCGTGTCACGATCCTCAGAGTGCGTCTGACGATAGAGGATGAACGACTTGGCTACGGTGTAGAAGCCTTCGCGCATCAGCGCCTCCTCCACTTGGTTCTGGATGTTCTCCACGGTAATGTCATCGTGGATGTCGAGATGACTGATAATCTTAGAGATAGTCCCCAGGTCGGCGGGCTCATTCACACTGTCGAATGCCTTCACGATGGCATTCATGATCTTGTCCAACGAGAACTGGGCCTGCGACCCATCGCGTTTTGTGATTGTAAAGTTTTTAATCTCCATTGTATTGTTTGTTAATGTTTATGCAACTTTTGCCGACGGAAGTTATCCGTTTTGGGAAACTTTTTCTTTCTTGGATTTCAAAAAGTTGTCCGTTTTGGAAAACCGTAACCGGCTGCAAAGGTACAAAATTTCCAGTAACCACCAAACAAATACTGTCTAAAAAAATCTAAAAAGTATAATTTGCTTGCTGAGATTATAATTTATTTCGTAATTTTGCAGGCAGATTATGATGGACGAAGATTTTGATATACGCGAAGAACGGTTCTCTCAAGGTGAGAAAGACTTTGAGAACGCTCTGCGACCATTGGCTTTTTCTGACTTCAGCGGTCAGAAGAAGGTGGTGGAGAACCTGCAGGTGTTCGTCGAGGCAGCCAAGTATCGTGGCGAGCCTCTTGACCACACCCTGCTACACGGTCCTCCAGGACTAGGAAAGACGACGCTCTCGAACATCATCGCCAACGAACTGGGCGTAGGATTCAAGATTACGTCTGGTCCTGTGCTCGACAAGCCTGGCGACCTCGCGGGCATCCTGACCTCACTGGAGAAGAACGACGTGCTCTTCATCGACGAGATCCACCGTCTGTCTCCCGTCGTAGAGGAGTATCTCTATTCTGCGATGGAGGATTATCGCATCGACATCATGATCGACAAAGGCCCCTCTGCCCGCTCGATACAGATCGACCTGAATCCGTTTACGCTGGTGGGAGCCACCACCCGCAGCGGACTGCTGACGGCTCCTCTCCGTGCCCGTTTTGGTATCAATATGCACTTGGAGTATTACGAGCCCGAAACGTTACAGAAGATTATCGAGCGTTCAGCCGGAATCCTGGCAGTACCCATCACTGAGGACGCTGCCTTGGAGATTGCCGGCCGTTCCAGAGGTACGCCCCGTATTGCCAATGCCCTATTGCGACGAGTACGCGACTTCGCCCAAGTGAAGGGTAACGGCAAGATCGACACGAAGATTACAAAGATTGCCCTGACAGCACTGAATATCGACCAGTATGGTCTGGATGAGATCGACAACAAGATTCTGCTGACCATCATCGACAAGTTCAAGGGTGGACCCGTGGGAATTACCACCATCGCCACAGCCATCGGTGAAGATGCAGGTACTGTCGAGGAGGTCTACGAACCCTTCCTCATCATGGAGGGTTTCATCAAACGGACACCCCGTGGCCGTATGGTCACAGAACTGGCCTACCACCATTTCGGGCGCAACCCATATGGCGGCAACATTATGGAACCGAACCTATTTGATTAATTAAGAGTTAAGAGATATGAGAACTGGCATATTCGTTGGGAGCTTTAACCCCTTTACCATCGGGCACGATTCCATCGTGCGGCGCGCTCTGCCACTCTTCGACAGACTGGTCATCGGCGTGGTGGGCGACAATGTGCATAAGCCAGACATGCCGTCGGCAGAAGAGCGCATCAAGGTGATCCATGACTTGTATGCCGATGAGCATCGCATTGAGGTAAAGCCCTATCACGGGCTGGCAATGGATTTCGCCAAGGCAGAGGGGGCACAGTTCATCGTCAAGGGTGTACGTACTGTGAGCGATTTCGAGTATGAACAGTGGCAGGCCGACTTCAACCGTCGTCTGGGCGGCATTGAGACGATCCTGCTCTATACGGAACCGGAACTGGCCAGCGTATCGTCGAGTGCACTGAGAGAACTCTCACACTTTGGTGTCGACGTGAGTCCTTATCTCCCGAAAAAATAGTTTATAGTTTAAAGTATATAGTTTATAGATGATTACCTATGAGGCAGAGGGGGTGAAGTTCCCCAACATCAAGAAGCGTGAGACTTCCAACTGGATTCGTCGGGTGGCAGAGTCGTATGGCAAAAGAATCGGTGAAATCGGCTATATGTTCGTCAACGACGATAAGATCCTGGAGGTGAACAAAGAATACCTGGGACATGACTATTACACCGACATTATCACCTTCGACTATTCTGAGGGGAAGACCATCAGTGGCGACCTGTATATCTCGCTCGACACTATCTTCACTAATGCCGACAAGTTCGGACGCCCCTACGATGAAGAGTTGCACCGTGTGATTATCCACGGCATCCTTCATCTATGCGGCCTTAACGACAAAGGGCCAGGCGAACGTGCAACCATGGAAGCAGCCGAAGACAAGGCGCTTGCCATGAGATAGGCGCTTTCCTAACGTCCTTTATTCTTTATAAATAATCCTTGAAGGCTTCGTCGTACTCAGGGCTAGGCGCGAGTTGGCCATTGACGAGGCAGACGAGTTCTACCGTAGCACGGAAGCATAGTTTCTCGTCGCTGGCTCGATAGATGTCCTGATAGAACCAGTAGCGGAAACCGTCTTTCTTCATGTTGAGACGAGAGATGAACTCATCGTCGCAGCGCAATGGAACCTTATACTGCAGTTTCATGCTATGAACAACAGCATCGATACCTTGCTCATGAAACTTAGCGAAACTTACACCGAGGCTACGGAGAAAGAGATGGCGGGTGTGCTCAGCGTAGTGCAGGTAGTTGGCATTGTTCACGATGCCTTCGATGTCGCACTCATAGTCACGTACCGCCATACGGGTTTCAAAGATATATTTCATTGGTTCTTTTGATGTTTGTTATTACCTGTTTAGGATATCTAAAATCTCGTTGAAATGGGAGATTTTTACCAGACGATGATGCTCGATATCCTCGAAATGTTCTAACTGCCAAGTGACGTGAAAGGGAATATGTATGGCCGAAGCCCCGATGTTGAGGGCTGGGGCAATATCACTCTTCAAGGAGTTTCCTACCATCAGCAACTCCTCAGGAAGGATGTCCAGATGTTCGCAGAGTTGTTGGAATTCCACCTCGGTCTTGTCAGATGTAATCTCGACGTGCGAGAAGTACTTCACCAGTCCGCTACGTTTCAGTTTGTTCTCCTGATCCTGCAACTCGCCTTTGGTAAAGACGACGAGGCGGTAGGGATAGGCCTGCAGGCGCTGCAGGGTCTGTTCTACCTCTGGCAATGGGGTAGCAGGCAGGTGGAGCAACGACTTACTATGACTAAGCAAATCTGCCAGCTCTGGTGCAGAGAGATGATCGCCACCCACACGGAGAGCAGTCTCGATGATGCTGATGGTGAAGGCCTTGCAGCCATAGCCAAGGTCAGCCATGTTGCCCGACTCGGTCTTGAAGAGTTCTTGGGCAGGGTTGTCACAGTAGGGCGCGATGAGTTGATAGAGATGGTTCTCTACGGCTTCAAAGTGCGACTGGCAGTCCCAAAGGGTGTCATCGGCATCGAAGGCAATCACTCGTAAATTCTCACTTATCACTTCCTCTGGCAGTGCGGACATATTCCTTTCAGTATATAATTGACGGTGTGAAGCTCAAAACCTGGCGGCAAAGCGACTTCAGGCATTTCCATATAGTCCAGACAATATGTCTGCTGACACACCTCACAAAAGAAATGCGGATGCTGGTCCTCATCGTGGTCATGGTCATGACTATGACAGAGTTCATATCGTGTGCCGTCACCACTGCCCTCGATGGCATGTACGAGATGATGCTCACGGAACAGCAACAGCGCACGGAATACGTTTGACTTGTCGATGGTCATGATTCTGCGCTCCAGCTCTGCCAACGAGAGCGGCTGTATCGACGAGGCTAGTGTCCTGACCACCAAGATACGATTAGCCGTCGGCTTGATGCCGTGCTGCTCTAACAATTGTATGTATTGGGCTTCGTCCATCGCTTTTTGAACAATTTGCTGCAAAGGTACGAATTATTTATGATATAATCACCGCGAATGACGATTATTTTATCACACACCCCGTTCTGCCCAGTCGCCTCTGTCTAAGCTGCGATAGCCGATAGCCTCAGCGATATGATGGCTTTGAACCTTTTCCGACCCATCAAGATCGGCAATAGTACGAGCCACCTTGAGGATGCGACTGTAGGCCCGGGCCGAGAGCGATAGACGTTCCATCGCCAGCCTCAACATATCAAGACTGGCAGCATCAGGCTCAGCAAACTGGTGGAGCATACGCTCCGTCATCTGGGCATTGCTGTAGACGCCTTTAGCATTGGCAAACCGCTGTTCTTGTATCTGTCGTGCTTTGATGACACGTTCACGGATGGCGCAACTGCTCTCGCCTGGTTTCATCTGGGAGATCTGCGCAAAGGGTACTACCGGAACATCGACATGTAGGTCGATTCTGTCGAGCAAAGGACCACTGATCTTTGAGAGATAGCGGCCTATCTGACCAGGCGTGCAGACACAATGATGCGTCGGATCGCCGTAATAACCGCAAGGGCACGGATTCATCGAAGCCACAAACATAAACGAACATGGGTATTCCACCGTATAACGGGCACGGCTGATAGTAATCTTCCGGTCTTCCAACGGCTGGCGTAACACTTCAAGCGTACTCTTGCCGAACTCTGGCAATTCATCAAGAAAGAGCACACCATTGTGGGCGAGTGACACTTCCCCTGGCAAGGCCCTGTTACCACCACCCGTCATCGCCACTTGCGATACTGTATGGTGAGGACTGCGGAAGGGTCGCTGTGAGATAAGCGATGTTCCGTTGGACAGTTTACCAGCCACAGAATGTATCTGCGTCGTCTCTAAACTCTCTGCCAGAGTGAGGGGCGGCAGGATACCAGGCAGACGCTTGGCCATCATCGACTTTCCGCTGCCAGGCGATCCGATGAGGATGATATTGTGTCCGCCAGCTGCGGCAATTTCCAGAGCGCGCTTCACGCCCTCCTGCCCTTTCACATCGGCAAAGTCAAGGTCAAAGGAGCTTTGCTGTTCATAGAATTCCTTACGGGTGTCGACGAAGGTTGGCTCATATGAGCTGCTGCCATTGAAGAAACTGATGACATCGGCCAGGCCGTCCATCCCATACACGTCCAGATTGTTCACGACAGCCGCCTCGCGCACATTCTCCTGGGGCACAATCAGTCCCTTGAACTTCTCCTTACGGGCACGGATGGCGACGGAGAGGACACCACTGACAGGTTTCAACTTACCATCGAGCCCCAACTCACCAATCATCATGTAGTCGCCCAACATCGACTCGCTGACCTTCCCGTGGGCTGCCAAAATGCCAATGGCCAACGGCAGATCGTAGCCGCTGCCTTCCTTGCGGATGTCAGCAGGCGAGAGATTGATGGTAAGATCGGCGGTGGGGGGCTTGAAACCGTTGTTGGTGATGGCAGCACGGATACGATCATAACTCTCCTTGACAGCTGTGTCTGCCAATCCTGACAGATGAAACTGCACGCCTCGTGTCATGTTCACCTCGATGGTGATGGTGGTGGCCTCCAGGCCCATGACTTCTGCACAATAGGTTTTTACTAACATAGTATCATTTAAGTGTTTAAGATTTGAATTACATAGCTTTCGGATCAGTCGGACTTGTCGTCAAGTATCTTCTTCGCCTTGTCTTGTAGTTCGTTGATCTTCAGGGTGTGGGCGATGATCTTTCCCTTGCTGTCTGTCATGATGTTGTCTGGTATATACGACAGACCGAGTTGATGCACCAAAGGATTTTCCCACATTTTAACGTCATGAATGGTACTCCACTTCACGGAGTCTTTCTCAATCGTCTTCTTACATTCCTCCAGATTAGCGTCCAAGCAGATACCGATGAGCTTCATCTTGCCAAGATATCGATGTTGGAAGAAGAACAGCTGCCGCTGCATGTTCACGCTCTCGTAGTTCCATTTAGCCCAGGTATAGATGACGTTCACGGGGGCATTCAGGTCTGACGACTTCACCGTCTTACCGTCGATGTCCTTAGCTGTGAAGCTGGGAAGCGTAGCCCCGTCTCTCAAGTTCTCCAGACCTTTCATCTTCTCTGCCAGACCTTCCAGCGACGGCTCATCGGGTTGAGCCTTCCGCAGTTCGCTAAGCAGGGCGATAGCTTTCTTATAGTCAGGCTTGGCGGTCTGGGTGAAGTACTTATTAAATAGGTATAGCGAGATGGGTGAAGCAGGGTTCTCCCTGATGAAGGTCTCTGCAGCCTGAGTGGCCTCTGGCGGTGTCATCTCACTGGTTTTCAGACGGAAACTGGTCATTACCTCGTTCATTTCTGTGCCACGGATCTTCGTTTCCTTCAGATGCGAGGCGTCGCCCTCTATCTCCACTTCAGTGCGTGGCTCAGCGAAGACGGGCAGTTCGGAGAAGTTTGGAAAGACCAGCGCAAAGGTGACAGAATCCTCCAATGGCACCTCATAACGGAAAGCACCCTTCACCACACTGATGGTGTCGAGCTTATGGGTGCCGTTCACGCCATAAATATAGAGATCGCCTTGGTTGAATCCCTTGAAGGTTCCCTCCAGGAGGAAGGTCTGACGGTCGGAGCCGCAGGAGAAAAAGAAGATAGAGGAAGATAGAAGAAGATAGAGGGAGATAGAAGACAAAAGTCCTGCTGCACTTCTGCTGACAGAGTTATGTCCTCTATCTTCCGCCGCTGATAAGCGGCAATCTTCGTTTATCTTCCTATATCTTCTAAACATACATTACTTCAATTCCAGATCATTGTCCGCATAGCTGGCGAACGACGGATCCTTCGTGATAGCATTCTTCAGTGCTGCGGCAGCATCGGCCTTGTTACCCAGACGGGAAGCGAGGATGGCCTTCAGGTAGTCTGTGGTAGCATCGGGGTTCTTGATGAACCTCAGGGTGTTCTCTGCCGTAGCATAGTTCTTGTTCAGGATCTGAGCCAGAGCAGCACTGTTAGAACAGATCTGTCCGAAGTCACGCTCTGCCTGTGCGTAGTTGCCTTTGGCGAGGTTCAGATTACCAAGCACTTCCTGCAGACCGTTGGCGTCAGTAGCACTGGCAATGAGGTTCTCTGCAGCAGCGATGTCGCCATTCTTCAGGGCGAGCAGTCCGAGGTTGGCACTGGCCTCTGGCAGCATACCATTCACGGCCTGAGCCTTCTTGATATACTCGTTAGCCAGGTCGTAGTTGCCTTTTGCATACTCGATGGTAGCGATGTTGTTATAAGCACGGGCATCGTTGGGATAGACCTTCGTGGCGGTCTTGTAGATATTCTCTGCCTCGTTGGGATCGCTCTTCAGGGCTGCACCGTAGAGCAGCTCTTCGATATTCAGCTGGGCAGGATCGCTCACGATCTGCTGGGCAATCTGCTCATCGCTGCGACCGATGGTCTCGTAGTTGACGGTCAGACGCGAACGACGCAGCTGGGGCAGGATACCGTCAGCCAGCTCACGGAAGGCGGCAGAGATATTACGGATCTGCTGCTCACGCTCCTGGGGATCCTTATACATAGAGAGCACACGCAGGATGACGTCCTTGTCCTGGATGTTGCTGGCCTGAACCAACTGCTGGAAACCTTCCCAGTCCTCAGCGGTATAGTTGGCGTCGACATTGGCGTTCATCTTCAGCTTCTTCAGCTCCTGATTCACGTACTGCTCAGTTACCTTCTGACGCTGACCAGCCAGTTTGTCGTTCAAGTCCAGACCGCCATCGGGAGAAGCGAAAGCGCTTACCTCAACGTTATCCAAAGCCAGCTTCTCGTGGTCGCTGTTGATCTGGCTCAGCAGTCTGATGAACTCCTGCACAGAGTTGTTCTTCAGTTCACTCTTACGGAGTGTAGCCTGCTGGATCAGGAACTTAATGTTGGCCTCCTGCTTCTTCTTGTTGATGCGCTGGTAACCGTCCAGAGCCAAGGCGGGAGTAGCCGAAGTAAGGGTCTTCTTGTAGAGTTCGGATGTGGCGATGATGCCCTCGGCCACCTTTACGGCAGGCACATCAAACTTCTTGGAGCCGATACTTGCGTCGAAGGTCAGATACATATCGGCCTTGTTGCAGTCGGCATAGGCGAAGTTAGTCTTCATGGTGTAGTTACCACCCATCTTGTAGAAGATGGTCTGTCCGTTGCCTGCAACGTTCTCACCCTGGAAGGTGGCGCTGCTGCCCTGAACAGTCACACCATTGGCATAACGCAACTCAGGCACGACAGTCACGACGGCCTTCTTCTTCATGTACTTCTCTGGGAAGTGGCCATTGATGGTTGCGGGTACGATACCTGCCTGGGTCTCAAGCGGATTCGGGGTCACAGTAAAGTTGTCAGCTGAGAGTGCTCCCAGTTTAGAGCAGGAAGCAAAGAGCATCATTGATGCTGCCGACAGGAGAAAAATACTTTTCTTATTCATGTTGGGTTTTATGTTTAATGATTTGAATTCTGTACTGTCTGTAGTTCATAGCGTAAATTTTTAGTGCCGCGAGCGGGACTCGAACCCGCACGACCGTTTCGGGTCAAGGGATTTTAAGTCCCTCGTGTCTACCAATTCCACCATTGCGGCCCACCTTTCGGTGTTGCGTCTGCAAAGGTACGCCTATT
>JAEEGG010004915.1_pt1 | contig 32217 bp, 24 predicted proteins | sample 9134161 | NCBI WGS metagenome assembly JAEEGG01 (sample SAMN16246543, study PRJNA631951) | gut metagenome | biome: gut microbiome; feature: rumen; material: CR-attached | host: Bos | place: Iran: Karaj | collected 2018-10 | reverse complement strand
ACGCTGGAATTCAAGGCTTCGAACGAAACGTTAAAAGCCACTGATTCAAGGCTTTTTCTAAAATGGAAAAAGCCTCGCCATTGCATTACTGACTCTAACATCTTGAAATACATGAATTTGAGCAAATCGCTAAAATTGAACTGCAAGTCGCTGAAATTCAGGATTTTTTTCAAAATGGAAAAATTAAAATGGCTCCTTAATCAACTGATTTACAATACTTTCATCGAAACAACGAAAGCCTCCAGGACAAAGGATTCAAAAGGGGTTGTTGTTTTGACAAATCCCTTCGTTTGGTGGACTACCCCAAAATCTTTTTTTCAAATTTTTCAAACGTCAAATCATATATTTCGCAAAAAGTTTGGTGGTGTCCGAAAAAACCTGTATCTTTGTCGCAGCAAAACCTCAAAAGATACGACGAATATGAATGCGCTTCTATGGATTCTGGTGATTGCTCTGGCTTTGTGGGAGGACCGCAGCGTCCTCTTCTGGCTGCTCGTTGCATGGATCACCAAACCCGTTGTTGTAATCATTCTTCTCCTTTTAATCGGGAAATCGGAATAGAAAGTCGAAATTATGGCTGAAATAGTAATTCTACCCAGCGAGTTCAAGGATGAACTGAAGCTGCATTATGCGGAAGCCATCAAGGCGGGATACCCCTCGCGTGGTGGTGATGACGAACATGAATTCATTGACTTGAACTTCGAGCTTACCAGCGATCCCCTGGCTACATTCTACGGGCGTGTGGAGGGGGATGCGATGATAGAGGCTGGTATCGGCAGTGGCGACATTGCGGTGATTGACAAGTCGGTGATTCCGCAGGATGGCGACCTGGTGGTGGCCTACGTCAACGAGTTCGTCATCCGATTCCTCGACCTGACGCATCAGTCGGAGGGATACATCGAGCTCCGGCCTGCCAATCGCTTCCGCAAGCCAATCCGTATCGATAACCTGGAGGAGTTTGAGGTCTGGGGTGTGGTGGTCTGGACAATCAAGAAGTGGAGATGAAGTTTCGCATTTGCGAAACTTGAGATTATTTATGAAGAGACAGTCTTTATTCTTATCCATGTTGCTCCTGTTCGTGGGAGCGGGCATGAAGAATGCTATTTCTTTTCGTACCACTCCTTCAGCACATAGAAGGCCTTTTTCTTTTCGCCACGATCGGAGAAGAGGCCCTTGCGATTGTAGTAGTCTTGGACGCCGTTGAGCACACGACGAGGAGAACGGAAGTCCTTCAGGATCCAGGGAGAGGTGCCAGCCAGGCCGTCAATCTTGTCGAGCATGGCGCAATTCTCGCGATAGAGGTTCTCCTGGAACTCCTCGGTCCAGCGCTGGTTCTTTTCGCCATGCAGACCGTATTTGGCGCCACCTCCGAACTCGCTGACGATGACGGGCTTGTCGTAAGGAATCTCCCACGACATCTTCGCAGCATCGTTCACATCGCGATACCAGCCGATGTACTGGTTGAAGCTGACCACATCGACATACTGGCTCATGTTGTCCTGCAGCCGGTTCTGGAAGTTGGAGGCCGAGGTGACCTCCATCGCCATGGAGATGAGACGGGAGGCGTCGAGCGAACGGGCGTGCTTCGCCAAGCGACCCAGGAACTGGTCGCGCTCGGGGGAATGGGGCGTCTCGTTGGCGATGCTCCAGATGATGACATTGGCGCGGTTCTGGTCGCGCAGGATCATGTCGGTCAGCTGATGCTCGGCATTCTGATAGGTGTCGGGGTTGGTCCAGGCGATGGTCCAATAGACGGGAATCTCCGACCAGACGAGGATGCCCATGCGTTCGGCCTCGCGAACGGCATATTCGTTGTGGGGATAATGGGCCAGGCGCACGAAGTTGCAGCCCAGCTCCTTGGCCCAGGAGAGCAGCGTATGGGCATCGTCGGTGGAATTGGCACGTCCTCCTCCATGGGGTTTCTCCTCGTGGATGCTGATGCCCTTGAGGAAGATGGGCTCGCCATTGAGAAGCAACTGCTTGCCGCGTGCCTGGATGGTGCGGAAACCGATTTCGTCCCGGAGGACCTCCTCGTCCAACCGGATCTCGACGTCATAGAGCTTGGGGCTGGCGGGTGACCACAGCTGGAGCTTTCGGGCGTTGAACGTGAGGGTTGCCGTGCCATCGCTACCCGTGGTTACAACCTGCTGCAGCTTCAGTTCGGGGATGGAGAGCACAACCTGCCGACCTGCCTCTGCCCTATTGAGCTTGACGCTGAAGGTGACAGGACGATTGCCCCGCCTGTCAACTTCGGCACTTGCCAAACCCAGGCAATAGTTCTCGACATAGGTAGGTGCCACATCGACGAGCAGCACGTCGCGCGTGATGCCTCCATAGTTCCACCAGTCGAAGATCAGGGTGGGGACATTCTCGGCCCGACGCTTGTTATCGACCTTGAGGATAACGAAGTTCTCGCCTTCGTGCAGGAGGTCGGTCACGTCGTAGTTGAAGGGCGTGAAGCCGCCCACATGATGGCCGGCCAGCCTGCCATTGACATAGACATGCGCCTCGTAGTTGACTGCTCCGAAATAGAGCAGCGTGCGCCGATCGCCGTTGGGATGCCAGTCGAAGGAGCGCTTGAACCACACGGTTCCCTCGTAGAAGAACAGGCGTTCGTCCTGCGTGTTCCAATCGCCGGGCACCTGCATGGTGGGAGCCTTGTCGAAATCGTACTCGATGAGGTCCTCGGGACGCTGCGGCTTGGCATTGAGGAAGAAACCTCCGCGCATGGGCTTCATGCGATAGTCGTAGTAGCCCTCTTCCTGCACATCGACGATATAGTTCCAGGAACCGTTGAGCGAAGTGATGCGGCGGGCGAGCACATTGGCCACCTGCGGCAGCTCGTCGGCTAACGTAGCAGCACTGGGCGCAAAGCACAATGCCGCAAGCGATAACAAAACTTTTTTCATAGCATTATTCCCAATTGAGTAAGACATACCAGGCCCCGCCGCAGGCCAGCAGCGCGGTTCCGAAGACAATGAGGAGCTGCCACCAGGTCATGGGATTGGCAATGTACTTGAAGTCCTTCCATTCCTTTCGCTGCCAGAGATGGATGTTCTCCTCGAGCCAGTTGGCGAACTGCTGCAGATTGAGTGGCTCGCCATCGTGGTCGCGTGCCCAGCTTTCGATGGCAAGCTCGAGCCGGGGCTCGTCCATCCAGCTGAAGGCGTTGCACCAACGGAGCACGTAGGGGTCCTCGCTGATGTCGTCGGACGAATCGCTGACACGGGGACGCTCCACACCGAGGCAGATGGTGAATTCGTTCTTGTTGCCGCCATGCCAGTAGGCGCGCTGCTTCTCGCCGATGGTCAGGCCCTTGCTGGCCTCATAGATGAGCACGAAGATGTGCACCTGGTTTGTGCTGCCCATTCTGGCATTGAGCAGCTGGAAGGCACGCTGGTCGGCATCGGTGGCAATGTCGAGGCCAACGATAGGCTGCTGCTCGAATCGTTGGATGGGGGGGTAATCGTAAAGCCCTATCTCATGTGCCTGCTGCTTGGAAATCTCCTCGTAGCGGAAGATGGAGTTCGAACGGTCGAGCGGGTTGTCATAGCGATGGGAATAAGTCTGCGTCTGCATGTGCTCGATAAGCTGGTCCCACACACAGAGGTCACCGCCACCACCCGCCACGCAGTTGGCATGGAAGGTAGAAAAGTAGGACGTGTGTCCTCCCCACAGCCAGACCAGCCGGTCGAAGACGGTCTCGGAGATGTTCTCGACATGGCCCGTGTTGAGCCCCCATTGCCAATATTCGGGATGATGGACGTAACGAACGCGCGTCACCGTCCGAGTATTGCCCTTGCCGTCGCTGACAGTCTCGGTATAGACCACGCGCTCGGTCCACTCGCGATAGTGGCGTACCTCGGTGACGTAGCCGCTGAGGAACTCGGTATCGTAACCGGCGTAGCGTGCCCCTTTGTGTGCCAAGCCTATGATACCTTCGGTCACAGCAAGCACTACCGCGTAGGCCTCATAGGGTACGCGGACGCCGCCCCCGCCTTGATCGACCCACAGCCAGTGGGCAAAGAGGGCAATTGGAGGAAGAAGATAGGCTAAGCGATGCAATTTACTTAAATGATATTTAGGGATATTTGGGGATATTTAGGGATATTTAGGGACGTTACCTTGTTCCCGTTCGGTCACGTCCGAGAGAAGCGCCTGTAGAGGATGGGTCAAGCAATCAATTGTTAATTGAACATTCGTCCTTTAGAATCCCTTAATATCTCTTAGAATCACTTAAAATCCCTTAGAATTATTTCTTCTTGAAAAGCTCGACATCGTCATCAATACCCGTCGTGGTGACAGTCTTGGTGCGGGTGCTGGAGATGATGGTGTAGTCGATCTTGCTCTTGTTGGAGATGAAGAACTTGGCAGGAATGGTCTCGAGGAGGGTGTCGCGCTGACGAATGATGTCGAGCATGCGCGTCTGTGCCTGGGTGAAGTAGGAACGCTGTACCTCGATGGCCTGCATGAGGTCCTTGTAGAGGGCAGTATCGAAGTCGGGGTTGCTCTCCTGGATCCACTTCATGGCTGTGCTGCCATCCTGGCTGTAACGACCTGAGATGATCTCGGGATAGACCTTCTCGAACGTTTCGCGATACTCCTCGGTGACGCCGGCCTTCTGCTGGATGATCTTCCACATCTGGTCGTGAACACTCTCAACCTTGCCCTTCTGGGCCTCGGCCTCCTTGCGAAGAGCCACCTCCTGGTTGTTGTAAACGATATACATGCCGATGAGAATGATAGCCACAACGGCGATGACCGCAATTAAAATCAAAGTTGCCATGTTTCTGATTGATAATTTATGGTTTATATTAATAATGTACTCCTGCGACAAATGAATGAAGCGATTCAACGCCGCAAAGATAAACACTTATTCCTGAATGTGCAAATTTTTTGGAGAAAATATTTTGTCTTGACTCAAAATTGGGGATATTTTTGCAAACAAACGTTAACATTCGAGCACAATTATTGATATTTTGTGAAATTATCTTAAATAAAATATACTTTGCAATACAAGGTACTGAAATTATACCTATCTTTGCAGCGGCAAAACAAAAAAGCCGAAAAAACGAACCAACAACAAACAAAAGAAACAGAATGAACACCGAGAACGCCAAATCACAGATGCGGAAAGGAATGCTGGAATACTGCATCCTGCTCCTGCTGCACAAGGGGCCGGCCTACGCCTCAGACATCATCCAGCAGCTCAAGGAGGCACAGCTCATCGTGGTGGAAGGCACGCTCTATCCCCTGCTGACCCGCCTCAAGAACGACCGGCTGCTGAAATACGAATGGCAGGAATCGACCCAAGGGCCCCCGCGCAAATACTACGCGCTGACACTCGACGGCGAGGAATTCCTCCGACACCTCGACTCGGCCTGGAACGAGCTGACCAACACGGTCAGCATCCTCCGAAACGGAATTGCCACCGAGCCTACGCTATCCTAATCAACTATCTCGCTCCATTAATAATAGATAAGGAAACGAACATCAAACTACAAATCGTCAACGAATATGAAAACGAGCATAAACATCAACCTTTTCGGCACCTTGTACGCCATCGACGAAGACGCACACCAGCTGCTCAGACAGTACCTCGACAACATGAAGAGCTACTTCGGCAAACAGGTGGGCGGCGACGAAATCACGGACGACATCGAACACCGTGTGGCCGAACTCTTCTGGGAACTGAAGCAGGCGGGCAACGAATCGATCACCATCGAACAGGTGAGAAACATCATCCAGGAAATCGGCAACCCCGAAGAGATGGGCGGACCGCAGACCGACGACCAGCCCCAACCGGCCGACTCGGAATCCCAATCGAACAACGACAGCCAGAACTCCGGCCCGAAAGCGGATGACACCACCCGCGACAACGCCACGAATGCCCAGGAATGGAAGAGCAAGCGCTACTACCGCGACCCTCAGGACAAGCTGGTGGGCGGCGTGCTGTCGGGAACAGCCCACTACTTCGGCAACAGCGACCCCACCATCTGGCGTCTGCTCTTCGTGGCACTGGCCTTCTTCGGCCTCGCCATCCCCATCATCCCCATCTATCTGCTGGTATGGCTTTGTGCCCCCGAGGCAAAGACCGCCGAAGAGCGCCTTCGCATGAAGGGCATGGAGGTGAATCCCGAGAACATCAAGTCGCAGGTGCTGGGCTATGAAGATGCTCCAACCAATTCGCAGCAGAACAACAACGGATGCCTGGGCAGCTTCACGGGCCTGATGGCAATCTGCTTCAAGATACTTCTTGTACTGCTGGCCATCCCCTTCCTCTTCATCATCGCTGTTGTGCTCTTCGTCCTGTTTACCGTACTATTTAGCCTCGTAGCAAGCCTCTTCGGACTGGCAACCGGTCTCACAGCAGGCGGCACTTCGCTAATCGGATCGTTCATCGGCCCCGAGAAATGGACCATCCTCGCCCTTGTCCTGGCCGCACTGGCATTCATCGCACTTGTCATCTACACGGTCTATCGGTTCTTCCATCGCGACCGGAATCCAGCCAGCGGGCTCACCTATATCATCCTCTTTGCCCTGATGCTCCTGGCTGCATTGGTGGGATGGACCAGCGTCAACAGGCTTTCGCAGAAGTGGCACGACGTGGACTGGGGTTCCGTCATCAACGGCGTGGATTGGGACATGGACGACGACGATTGGGAAAACCACGGCAGTGCAGTCTATTGTGACTCAATCTATTCCATCCCAGCCTTCGACAAGGTGGAGGTACAGGGAATCGCCCAGGTGATCTATCGCAAGGGGGACAGCTGCAGCGTACGCGTCAAGGCTGCCGACTTCCTGCTGAAGCACACCATCATCGAAGAGGAAGACGGAAAACTGTTCGTCTCCCAGGACGACCAGCTGGGCCACAAGCATAATCTGGGCAACTTGAACCTGAGGGTGTATGTGACAGCCCCCTACATCACCGACCTCTGGATGCGCGGCATCGGGAAGGTTGAATTCGAAGGACAAATCGAACAGGAACAGCCCATCCGTGTGGAACTGGAGGGCATCGGCAAGGTTGATATCGAAAACGTGACCTGCCCCAAGCTCGAAGTGGTGAACCAGGGTGCCGGAAAGGTTGATATCGAAGCCTATGTAGATAGCCTTATTGTCTCGAACAAGGGCATCGGCAAGGTTGACATCGAAGGACGTGCCTACAACTATCAGCGCAACAACGAAGGCATCGGCGCCATCGATGACAATGAACTGAAAATCGGAATGTAAGATGATTACCGAACAACAACTGATCGAGGTGGGCTACATCACCAAGCTGCATGGCCTGAAAGGCGAGATGCAGGCTCGGATCACCGACAGCGTGATTGACGACGTGGAGCATTGCCCCTATCTGGTTTGCGAGATCGACGGCATCTTCGTGCCCTTCTTCCTGGACAGCTTCCGATTCCGTTCGACCGAAAGCGCCCTGCTGAAATTCGAGGACATCGACTCGGCAGAAAAGGCAGAACCCTTCTGCGGACTGAAGCTCTACTTCGACCGCAAGTGCTTCACCCCCGACGAACAGGAGGAATACGAGCGGCAGGCCGAAGAAGAGAACGGCCTCATCGGCTATCGGATCATCGATAAGACAATGGGACCCATCGGCGAAATCATCGACGTCAACGACATGACCGAAAATGTTCTCTTCATCGTTGAGCATGAGGGTGATGAAATAATGATTCCCGCCGCCGAAGACCTTATCCTGGACATCGACGACGAGAACGAAACCATCCTCATGGACCTGCCTCAAGGCCTCATCAATATCGACGAGGCTGAGACGGAGGAATAAGGGATATTTGGGGATATTAAGGGACGTTACTCTCGCCTTGTTGGGGATGGTACCCAAGAAACATACGTCCCTTAAAATCCCTTAGAATCCCTTAGAATCATCAACTTTCGCAAATACGAAAGTTGAGTTATTTATTGAACCGAATCACCACCCAGTCGTGACGACTACGATGATGAATGTAGTGGAGTCCCAGTTGTTCGGCGCAAGTCCGGATGGCTGGGACATCTGTTTCGTAGAAGCCGCTCATCAGCAGGATGGCACCCGGACGCATCACGCTGACATAGCGTTCCATGTCCTGCAGGAGGACGTTGCGATTAATGTTAGCGAGGACGAGGTCGTAGGTAGGCCCTTCGGTGAGCAGCGAGGCATCGCCACATTCGACCTGCATCCGGCCTGCCAGCCCGTTGTAGAGCACATTATCGACGGCATTGGCAGCCACCCAGTCGTCAATCTCGATGGCCCGAACGTGTTCGGCTCCGACCAGAGCACACAAGATGCCGAGTACCCCAGTGCCCGTGCCCATATCGAGAACCTTGCCCGTGGGTCGGATGGCGAGAATCTCTTCGAGCAGCTGGCTCGTCGTCTCGTGGGTGCCCGATCCGAACGACATGCGCGGATCGATAATCACATCGTAGCGGCATGCAGGAATCTGGTCGGCGGGTGTGAGCGGCGAATGGACGCAGCATTCCTCTCCCACGACGATGGGTTCGAACTGCCGGCTCTGCTCCCACTGCTGGTTCCAGTCCTGCATCTCGACAACCTGCGATTCCCACGTCACGCAGAGTCCGGGCAGGGGCAGGTCGGCGAGCACCTCGTCGAGCTGCGACGCAGAGAACTGCTTTTCGGGAATATAGGCCTTGAGGCAGGAGGTCTCACCAATTTCCGTGGCAAATGAATCAAAGCCCAACGGAGCCAGCAGGGCAGCCAGGACATCGCACGTGTCTTCGGAAAAAGGAGTCGGCGTCAATTTCACTTCTATATAATTCATAGGTTGACAAAGTTAAATAGATGAAAAAGGAGGTTTCGTTGAGACTTTTTGTGTTAAAAGTTAAAATTCAACTGTTAATTCGGGATTCATTTTGTTAAATCTCTTTTGAACGCTGCAAATATAGCGTTTTTTTCGCTTAGAAGGGCCAAATTAATCAAAGTTTATTTAAACTTTCTGTAGTATTCGTTGTCCAAACACTGAAAATTAAAACCAAGATTGCAATGATGAAACGTTTGATTCTGGCTGCGCTGGCCGTGTTAGTCACACTTCCCGCAGCAATTTCGACCAAGGCCCAGGACGACGTCTATTACAGCCGTAAGAACAGCCGCAAGCAGGCTTACGAATCGACCTCGAACGACGTCTGGTCCACGAAGGCCAATGACGATTGGGATGTGGACGCCTACAACCGTCGATCGTCTTCGTTCAACACCACGCCCGAAATAACACTCGAGAGCGACAGCCTGCTGGTTTCGGCCCGCCCAAAGACTGTCCCCGACACCATCTATGTGGTGGAGCAGTACTATAACAGCAACCGCATCCGTCGCTTCCACAATCCCCGATTCACCTGGTGGATGTGGGACCCCTGGTATGACGTAGCCTATTGGGACCCCTACTTCTGGGATTACTGCTACTGGGATCCCTGGTGGTATGTAACGCCTGCCTTCGGTTTTCACTGGGGCAACTGGTGGTATGGCTGGAACTATGGCTACTACACCGGATGGTATGGCGGCTGGTATTCTCCCTTCTACAACCCCTACCCCCACTACTGGGGTCCCACCTGGTATGGAGGAGGCGGCTATCGCAACAACGTAGGCGGACACTATGCCCACTTCGATGGACATGGAATGGGGAATCACGGACGTAGCGGATTCCACAGCGGACGCAGCGGCACACGCACTTCCAGCTCGACCTCGCCGCACGGTGGTATAGCCAGCCGCACCGGCATTCACAACAGCAACCTGCGCAGCCACGGCAACCGTGGACGCAATGGCAGCAGTGTGGCCACACGCGGCAGCAACAATGGATCACGTGGTGGAGGTTCGCGCAATGGAGGTTCACGCGGCACACTGGGCTCAAGCAGCAGGGGCGCCTCGCACGGCTCGGTAGCTGGAACCTCTCGAGTAAATGGCACTTCCCGGGTAAATGGAACCACCCGCAACAGCCGCAGCCTCGACAACAGCGGAGCTCGTCGCAGCGCCAATGGCTTGCGCCAGTCCGACACGGGTCGTACGACCTCTCGTTCGGCAGGCGTCAGCGGAACTCGCAGCAGCTCGCGCAGCAGTTCTGGTGCCAGCAGCCATAGCAGCAGTGGTGGCTATCGCAGCAGCGGTGGCTACAGCGGAGGCAGCTCACGCAGCAGTGGCGGCTACAGTGGTGGCAGCACTCGCAGCGGAAGCTACGGCGGTGGCAGCTACAGCGGCGGTGGCAGCAGCCATAGCGGCGGAGGTGGAGGCGGCAGCCACAGTGGTGGAGGCGGCGGACACAGCAGCGGCGGTCGTCGATAAAGACAATATCGATAGCGGCATCCCCAAGTGGAGGCCGCTATCGTGAAATAACATCGTGAATAAAACCTATCAATTAGTTCGAACATCGTCACAGATATGAAACGAATTATAGTATCAGCCGCCTCAATCCTTTTGATTGCGGCTTCGGCAAACGCACAGAATATTGTCAATGCAGCGCATATCGGAAGCGAAAGCATCAGTGGTACAGCGCGCTACCGTTCGATGGCAGGAGCCTTCGGCGCTCTGGGCGGCGACCCGTCGGTAATTACCGACAACCCTGCCGGCCTGGCCATCTACCGTGGAACCAACATCCTGACCATCACTCCACACTGGGGATTCACCAGCACGAAGTCGAAGGGTTCGGAAGAGGCCACCAATAACGACAACAATTTTGCCGTCTCGAATCTGGCTGCGATCTTCTCGTACCGCACTCCCAGTAGCAACAACCTCGTGAACTTCACTTTCGGCCTCAGCATTGACCGCCAGCATGAGAACAAATCGAAATACAACACCATCATCGACGAAGGCAGCAGCTTCGGCGAATACCTTACGAACCAGGCGAACAACTATCTGGCCGGCACATGGTCGCCCACTACAGCCTTCGACTGGGAAAACGAAGGTTCCAAAGCTCCCTTCCTCTCCCTGCTGGCCTACGACCAGTTCGCCATTGTCGATGACCCCTTCGACCCACATGCAGTCCTCAATCCAGTGAAAGTGTTCAAAGAGCAAAATAAGGAACCCTATATTCCTTACAAGCGCCTCTATGTGAACGAGGATACGCGCATGGACCATTATAACATATCGGGAGCCTTCAATTTCAATGACATCTTCTATCTGGGCGCAACGATGAGCATCTCGGACTATAGCTCCATCCAAAGGAGTGAGTTCTGCGAAGACTACGACTACGATTACCTTGACAGTTTCGTCGACTACAATAACAAGGTAGAGTTCAAGGGTTCGGGCATCGGCATCAAGGCGGGTGTAATCTGGTCGCCCATCGACAATTGGCGTATCGGCGCTTCGGTTCACACGCCCACCTGGATCACCATTGACGAATACTACGAAGGCAGCATGCTCACCGATGACGAACGCGTGAAGGACTGGACCGACTACTATGACAGTTGGAAGTATGAGTTCAGCACTCCTTGGGAATACCAGTTCTCAGTCGCTCATATCTTTGGGACACGAGGCCTGATCAGCTTCGAATATGACCTACGCGACTTCACAACCATGGAGTATTCGCACAACCGCAGCTATGGTTTGACCGACAGCTACTTCTATGGTGCCAACGACTGCATCGAACGTTATCTGCAGGCCCAGCACACCTTCAAGGCGGGTGGCGAATACCGCATCACTCCAAATCTGAGCGCTCGCGCTGGTTACGCCTTCGTCACCTCCCCCTTCACCGACGAAGCCCTCTATGGCCGTGTTGCAGAGCAAGACATCAACCAGTGCTACTACGAGACGACCAAGATCAATTACCAGACCATGGGCAACCAGTACTACATCACGGGCGGCCTGGGCTGGAGCGGCCAGAACTGGTATCTGGATGCAGCCTTCATGTACCATCATTCGAAGGTTCATGCAGCCGCCTATCCCAATGACTTCGCTCCCACCGAGCCCATCGATGTGAACTTCGGCGAAAAGAACGTCGATGTCACCATTGGCTACAGATTCTAAATTGCTGGACCATTTGAGTCTAGAGAATCTAGATGTTCTAGGGAATCTAGAGATTCTAGAAAGTCTAGAGAGCTTAGATGGTCCAGAAAAAACTTGGAAAAACCAAAAATAGTGGAGAATTATCTATTATCCCTCAATGAGAGCCAGCGGGCCGCCGTAGAATACTGCGACGGCCCTCAACTTGTCATTGCCGGTGCCGGTTCGGGCAAGACGCGCGTGCTGACCATGAAGATAGCCTATCTGCTGACCCATGGCTACCATCCACAGGAAATCATTGCACTGACCTTTACGAAGAAGGCCGCTACGGAGATGCAGCAACGCATCCAGCAATTGGTGGGCCCCGCACCAGCCCGACGTCTGTGGATGGGCACCTTCCACTCGCTTTTCAGCCGCATCCTCCGACGCGAAGCAGGACGCATCGGCTTCAAGTCCGACTTCACCATCTACGACCAGACCGACTCGCGCTCGCTGATCAAGGCCATTATCAAGGAGATGCAGCTCGACGACAAGATCTACAAGCCCAACAGCGTCCAGGCGCAGATTTCGAACGCCAAGAACAACCTGATCACGCCAGGCATGTACAGCGCCAACAAGGAACTCATCTCCTACGATACCCATGCCAGGCGACCACTGCTGCACCAAATCTATCAGACCTATTGGAACCGCTGCTTCCAGGCTGGCGCCATGGACTTCGACGACCTGCTTGTCTATACCAACATCCTCTTCCGCGACCATCCCGACGTGCTCGAGTTCTACCAGCAGTATTTCAGCTATGTGCTTGTCGATGAGTATCAGGACACCAATCGCGCCCAGCACCTCATCGTAGAACAACTCGCCGCAAAGCATGGTCATCTCTGCGTCGTAGGCGACGATGCCCAGTCGATCTATTCGTTCCGAGGTGCCAACATACGCAACATCCTGGATATGCAGCAGAAGATTCCCGCAACACGGCTCTTCAAGCTGGAACAGAACTACCGTTCGACGCAGAACATCGTCGATGCCGCCAATTCGCTCATCGCCAAGAACAAGGGGCAGATCCACAAGACCATCTTCAGCGAGAACGACCGAGGGTCGAAGCTCATCCTCACGGGCACCTATTCCGACCTGGAGGAATCCTATCAGGTGGCAGGTCGCGTACAGTCGCTCCACGACGACCAGGGCTACAACTACCGCGACATAGCCATCCTCTACCGCACCAATGCCCAAAGCCGCACCCTGGAGGAAGCCCTGCGCAAGCGCAACATCCTCTATCGCATCTTTGGAGGACTGTCGTTCTACCAGCGCAAGGAAATCAAGGACATTATCAGCTATCTGCGCCTCATCACCAATCCTGCCGACGAGGAAGCCTTCAAGCGAATCATCAACTATCCGACCCGTGGTATCGGTCAGACCACCATCAACAAGGTGGCAAGCATCGTATCGACCGGCAGGACATTCTTCGAGGTCTGTGAAGAACCTGAAGCATTCAACCTGGACGTCAACAAGGGAACAGCGGGCAAACTACGTGCCTTTACGGCGCTCATCCGCCACTTCCAGGAGCTTAGCGTACAGCTCAACGCCTATGAACTCTGCGAACGTGTCATTGTCGAAAGCGGCATCAAAGCCGACTTGGCCCAGGACAATACTGTCGAGGCCACGAGCCGCAGGGAGAATGTCCAGGAACTTCTATCCGCCATCCAGACCTTCACATTGGGCGCCATCGAAGAGGGTCGCGAAGTGAAGCTCGTGGATTTCCTTGCCGATGTTTCGTTGAGTGGAGACCTGGAACCCGAAGGACACGACGCCGACGACGACCTCAAGAATGCGGACCACGTGACCCTGATGACCATCCATTCGGCCAAGGGACTGGAATTCAAGAACGTATTCATTGTAGGTATCGAGGAAAACCTCCTGCCCTCCGAGATGTCGATGAACGAACCGGGTGGCGTCGAAGAAGAACGACGCCTGCTCTACGTGGCCATTACTCGTGCCGAGGAGAATTGCTTCCTAAGCTACGCCAAGTCGCGTTTCCGCAACGGAAAGAGCGAACCCAGCAAACCCAGCCGCTTCCTGAAGGATATCGACAAGCAATACATCCAGCAGACGGGAGGAAGCAGTGCATCGAGCATCGATTATGGAAATGCTGGAGGAGGAAGGTTCGGCTACGATTATGGAGGAAGCATGGACAATTACGGAGGACGCTCGGGTAATTACAGAGGAAACCCGGACAACCACGGCACAAAGGACAGCAGTTCGACGCCGATGTCTCGAAGAAATATCGTCTGGGAACATCCTGCCAATCCTGTCCAGGAACAGAAGCGCCCGGAACCGAAACCCTCGCCGCTCGACCTGTCGGGTCCAATCCGCAAGATCATCCGCCCCAATGGAGCCTACACCGAAGGCCAGAAGCCCCAGCCTGCTCCTGCCCCATCAGCTTCAGCGACCATCACCTACAATGGCCAGCCTCTCCAGGCCGGTACTCGCATTGCTCACGACCGATTCGGCGAAGGCACTATCACCTCCGTCGAGAGCAGCAACGACAATTCCCGGATCACTGTACACTTCGACAACGTGGGGAACAAGACCCTGCTCCTGAAGTTCGCAAAGATCAAAGTCATTTAATTTAGCATCTGCTATAAAACATTAGCGCATCAAGACCAATTCGCCTTGATGCGCTAAATTCTTTTATATAGCCTGAATAGTGCCTATAGTTGCTATATTCACTATAGTTCCTATAGAGAAATATTACCTTTGAGCCAGATTATGCAAGAAGATTCTGGAACTCGTCGATGGTCACCTCCTTCTGCTCGAGGGTGATGGCGTTGCCCAGGAAGTTCATGATCTTGCGGGTGATGGCACTGTCGCGGAGCTGGCCGCGCTGCTTATCATCCTTCAACATGCTTTCGGCATACTGCTGGATGTACTCATCGGGAATGTTCGACATACCATACTGAGCCATCTGAGCCTGCACGTGACCAACGGCCTCTGCCTTGATGTCGTCATCAGAAATCTTGATGTCGTTGGCTGCCACAATCTTCTCCTCGATGAGCTGCCAGGTCAAGTCCTCCATCATCTTGGGGAAGTCCTCGTCCAGCTTTTTGGCATCGCGCTTCTCGTCCTTCGAAAGGAGCCACTTCTTGAGGCTTTCCTCGGGGAATTTGAGTGGGCTAACCTGATCGATCAGTGCCTTGCGGGTATCCACGCTGAACTTATAGTCGCTGCTGCTCTTGTACTGCAGAGCAATCTGGGTGGCTACGGTCTGGCGGAACTGCTCCTCGGTGGTGCACTCCTCACCGAATACCTTCTTGAAGAACTCCTCGTTGAGCGCAGCAGGCTCGTGGTGGTTGATCTCGGTGATGGTGAAGCGGAAGTTCGAAGTAAGGCCAGCCACCTCCTCCTTCTTCTTGCCAAGCAGCGAAGCGAGCTCGTTCTCGTTGTTGTTGTAGGCTGCAGCGGGATTGAAGTCAACGCTCGAGAACTTCTTGGCGCCCTCGAACTTGGCCTTCTCCTCGTCGTTCTGCATATAGCGGGGATAAACGGTAGTGCCCTCGTAGAGGATACCGTCCTCCTTGATGTTGCCCTCTGCGTCGAGCTCAGCGATGTCGCCCTTGATGACGTCGTCCTCGGTGGCTGCATCAGCACTGGTATATTCACCATACTGGGTCTGATAACCCTTGACCTGATTGTCAATCATCTCGTCGGTCACCTTGATGTTGTAGTAGGGAACCTTCACGCTCTTGTCAACAGTGAGTGCGAATTCGGGAGCAATGGCGATGTCGAAGCTTACGGTGAAGTTCTCCTCGTTGGCGAAATCAACCGGCTTCTGATCCTTTGCTACCATAGGCTCGCCCAGGACGTTGAGCTTATTGTCGGCGATATACTTGTACATCGAATCGTTGATCAGCTTGTTCACCTCATCGATGACGATCTGGGTACCATACATTCTCTTGATGAGGTTGGCAGGAACCATACCCTTGCGGAAACCTGGCATCTGTACCTTCTTGCGAGTCTCCTTGATCTGCTTCTCAACTGCTTCTGCGTAGTCAGCCTTCTCAATGTCGAGGCTGAGGACGATATTCACGTCATCTACGACTTTCTTTGTAATATTCATTGTTAGGTTTGTATTAAATAATGTATTAAATATTTTCGTACGATGATTATGCGTCGATCTCGGCGTAGGTGGCATTCTGCTCGATGAACTCACGACGCGGAGCCACCTCTTCGCCCATCAGGAGCGAGAACGTCTGATCTGCCTGGATGGCATCCTCGATGTTCACCTGCTTCAGGCGACGATGAGCCGGATCCATGGTGGTATCCCAGAGCTGCTCGGCATTCATCTCACCCAGACCTTTGTATCGCTGGATCTTGACCCTGTCTTCCTTGCCCTGTCCGTAGTTCTGGAGGAAGGCATCGCGCTCGGCATCATCCCAGCAATACTCGTCGAACTTGCCGATGGTACAGCGGTAGAGAGGAGCCTGTGCGATATAGACGTATCCACCATCAATAAGTGGACGCATATAGCGGAAGAAGAGGGTAAGAATCAGGGTAGCGATATGCGCACCATCGACATCGGCATCGGTCATGATGATGACCTTGTGGTAACGCAGGTTGTCGATATCAAGCGTCTTGTCCTCACGGAGGTTCACGCGGAAGGCGCGGAACATGTTCTGGATCTCCACCGAATCGAGCATCTTATGGATAAGCACCTTCTCGACGTTCAGAATCTTGCCACGCAGGGGAAGGATGGCCTGATAGAGACGGTTACGTCCCGACTTGGCCGTACCACCTGCCGAATCACCCTCGACCAGGAAAATCTCGCACTCCTCAGGGTTCTTGCTCGAGCAGTCGGCCAACTTGCCGGGCAGACCACCGCCTGTGAGCTTCGACTTCTTCTGCACGTTCTCGCGAGCCTGTCGGGCTGCGATACGCGCCTGAGCTGCCAGAACAACCTTTTCGATGATGATGTGCGCCTGCTCGGGATGTTCCTCCAGGTAGTTATCCATTGCCTTGCGAACGGCCTTCTGGACAGCCGGACGAACCTCCACATTACCCAGCTTGGTCTTGGTCTGACCCTCGAACTGAGGCTCAGCCACCTTGACACTGACCACGGCGGTGAGTCCCTCCTTGAAGTCCTCGGCCTTGATGTCGTTGGCAAGCTTGGCCTTTTCGAACATCTTCTCCTTGTTGCCGTACTCCTTCAGGGCACCGCCCAGGGCCGAACGGAAACCATCGAGGTGAGTACCACCCTCGTAGGTATTGATGTTGTTGACAAAGCTGTGGATGGTCTCTGAATAGCCCGTATTATAGGTAAGAGCCACCTCGACTGGCACGCCATCGCTTTCGGTAATAAGGTGAATGATATCAGGAATGAGTGGTGTGCGGCTTTCGTCCATCCACTTCACAAACTCCTTCAGGCCCTCGGTGCTGTAGAACATCTGATAGCGCGGTTCACCATTCTCCTGCAAAGCCTCGGGACGCAAGTCAGTCAGCGAGAGGTGGATACCCGTGTTCAGGTAGCAAAGATCGCGCAGACGCTCTGCAAGGCGGTTCCACTCGAACGTCGTCTCGGTGAAGATGGAATCATCGGGATGGAAGGTGATGGTAGTGCCGGTGGTTTCGGCATCGCCGATGATCTCCACTCCCGTAACAGGCTTGCCGAAAGCATATTCCTGACGATAGATGTGTCCCTGGCGACGTACCTCGGCAACAAATTTGTCAGACAATGCATTGACGCAGCTTACACCAACGCCATGCAGGCCGCCCGACACCTTGTAGGTATTCTTGTCAAACTTGCCGCCAGCATGCAGCACAGTCATCACGACCTCAAGGGCCGAACGCTGCTCCTTCTGATGCATGTCCACAGGGATGCCGCGTCCGTCATCGACCACCTTGATGTAGTTATCGGGAAGGATATAGACCTCGATATTGTGGCAATAACCGGCAAGAGCCTCATCGATACAGTTATCGACCACCTCACTCACAAGGTGATGCAGACCCTTCACGCTGGTATCGCCAATATACATGGCCGGACGCTTGCGCACGGCTTCCAAACCCTCAAGGACTTGAATGTGACTGGCGTCGTAATTGTTCTCAATCTGTGACATGTTGTTAAATTGTGTTTTTATCGTTTTCTCCCGAACGATTTGTCAGGAGACAGGTTACACGTGCGTACGCGCGCGTAATATAATAATGTCCGCAAGGTCCAAAATGGACACAATACGGGCATTATGCGGGTCATAGGACCCCAATCATCAAGCTTAGAGCTTGTTGATGTACTTAGCGAGCTTCGACTTGAGGTTACCAGCCTTGTTGGGATGGATAACGTTCTTCTTAGCCAGCTTGTCGAGCATTGCAGACACCTTTGGGAGAGCTGCTTCGGCCTCAGCCTTGTCGGTTGTAGCACGGAGCTTGCGAACGGCGTTACGAGCAGTCTTGGCATAGTAACGGTTTGCGGTGTTGTGGGTAATGGTCTGCTTGATGCGCTTCTTGGATGACTTGTGGTTTGCCATTGTTTTGTTTTTATTTTTGCGGCGTTGGAGTATCAAGAGGCCGCGTTTTGTTAAATAATAATTTTTATAATGTATAGCTTCAGCAACTTCCTCAGAGGTCTTCGATGTGATGAAGAACCTGTAGTACTCTCCAGCCAAGCACCGCCATGTCGCTCCCGCTGGTATTGCCCGATCACGAAGCCGGGACTTGTCGTGCATCTTGCTGCACTTTTTGGAGGAAATGCCCAAAAGCGGGTGCAAAGATAGTTAAAAAATCTCATATCGACAAACTTTTTTGAAGAAAATTTGATTTAAACTTTGTTTTTAGCGCAAAAAGACCTATATTTGCACGCAAATTTGACAATCGAGATTAACAATCATTGCTTCAGTCCTCCCGAAATGGCGGCAGAAACCGATAAGACACAAGCCATTGTACTCTCCACAGTACCCATCAACGACCATTCGCAGTTCGTGCATCTCTACACCGAGCAGTTTGGCCGGATGACGTGTCGTATCCCCCTGGCATCGAGAGGGAAACGGGCCAACCTGCTGCGGACGATGATGACGCCGATGGCCGTGCTCGACCTTGTCCTCAAGGGTCGCCCAGCCCAGGAAATCCGGCAGATTGGCGAAGCCCAGCTGCTGCAGTCGCCCTATGCCCTCTCCGCATCCCATCCCGACAAGGCTGCGCAGTGTCTGTATATGGCAGAACTACTCGCACATACCGTCCGCGAAGAGGAGGCCAACCCCCATCTTTGGGACTTCATCCTCAACAGCCTCGCCGTCCTCGAGCAGTGCGAGGCGGGCTGGGCCAATTTCCATCTCATCTTCACCTGCGGGCTGGTTGCCCAGCTCGGCTATCGAGTCGATACCAGCGGGTTCGAGAGCGGCTGCCGTTTCGACCTGGTCGAAGGCATCTTCACCACCGGCATCATCAGCCACCCCTACTACCTGAACGAAGAGTCGGCCAAATGGTTCTGCAGATTGCTCGACACACACTACGGCAACATGGACCAGCTCGTCCTCAGCCGAGCGGGACGTTCCTATCTGCTCGACATCCTGCTGCTGTTCCTCGACCAGCACATTCCTGAAATGGGGCATCTGAAAAGCGTGGATGTACTCAAAACCCTTTTTGAATAATTTTTTACCCGCTTCTCTTGACAATCTCAGTTTTTGTTTGTATCTTTGCACCGAAATATTGACTTAAATATTTACTGTTATGCATAGATTTCTGAACTTACTACTCATGTTCTGCATCACAATCGGCCTCAGCACCAGCTGCCAGCCGAGCAACGATGCACCAGTGATCACCATCATCCACACCAACGACACGCATTCGCAGATCGAGCCTGGCAAGACACGCCAGGGAGCCATCCAGGGAGGTGTTGTGGAACGTGCTGCCATGCTTGAATACTTCCGGCAGCAGGACCCCGATCTTCTCTATCTGGATGCTGGCGACATGCTGCAGGGCTCGCCCTTCTTCAATATCTTCAATGGAGAGCTCGAAATACTATGCATGAATCAGCAGAAGCTGGTGGCCAGCACACTGGGCAACCATGAGTTCGACAACGGAGTGGATTTCCTGAACGATCTCCTATCGAAAGCCGAATTCCCCCTACTGAGCTGCAACTATCATTGCGAAGGCACGACACTCGAAGGTCGCATCCTGCCCCATCTCATCATCGAACGTCATGGAGTCAAGATCGGTCTCACGGGCGTCACTGTGTCACCCGAAGGCCTCATTGCCACCCGCAACTGGAAGGGTATCACCTTCGAAGATCCGCGCACTGCCGTCAATCGCGAAGCTGACTTCCTGCGTAATGAGGGCTGCGACCTCGTCATTGTGCTGAGCCATCTGGGCTACCTGCCCAAGCCCGAGCCCGACGGCGAGAATGTGCTCGATAACGACCTGGTTCCTGCCATTCATGGCGTCGATCTCATCATCGGCAGCCACACCCACTATAACATCGAGCAGGGTGTCTACATCAACGACGCCGAAGACCAGCCCGTACTCGTCACCCAGACGGGAGGCAAGATGCTGCCGATGGGCTACCTGAAGATTACCATGCAGAAGGGCAGCCGTTATCCGAAATGCCGTTACAGCGTAGCAACCATCGAATGCAAGAAGCTTCATCCTGAAGAATATGACCTCAGCCCTTACGGCAAGGCGATGCGCGAGACCATCGCGCCCTATCAGGAGGCTCTCGTCAACCAGATGAACGTTCGCCTGGCCACTGCACCCGAACCCCTGACCAAAGGCAAGCCTCAGAGCACGCTGGGCAACTTCGTGGCCGACTCCTACATCCAGATTGGGCAGCAGAAGACAGGCAAGAAAGTTGAGTTCGCCATCGCCAACCTGGGCGGTTTGCGTTCTGAGATTGACGCTGGCGATGTGACCGTCGGCACGATGTTCAACCTCTTCCCCTTCGAAAACAAGATTGTCGTGCTCGGTCTGAAGGGCAGCGACCTCAAGCAGCTCATCGAGAGCAATGCTGGACGCAAGCTCGATGCTACAGGTGGTGCCGTCATCACCCTCGAAATGGATGGCGACCGCTGCATCGCATCCAACATCCTGATTGGCGGGAAGCCCATCAACCCGAACAAGATCTACTACGTCAGCACGCTCGACTTCCTGGCTGAAGGCAACAGCGGCATGTCGGCCCTGACCCGCGCTGTCGAGACCTATGACCCCAACATCTCGGCCCGCGATGCAATGATCGAATACGTCAAGCAACTCGATGCGGCCGGCAAGACCGTCAGCGCAAAGATCGATGGTCGTGTCATCGACAAGACCAAACCCTAAATTTCTGATTCTACGCACCCGAGAAACTGTATGTTCACACTTTCTATTACTACTATCTCATGCCATCTTCCCCTCCGGAGATGGCTGACTCTTGCTTGTATGCTTGTCTTCTGCTCGACGGGCCTGCAGGCACAAAACATGCTTCTGAAGGCAGATCAGGAGAAGATGAAGGAATGGGTAGATGAGCAGATGGAGAAACTTACCCCAGAGCAGCGCCTTGGACAGCTTGTCATACCGCTCTATTACATGCCCAATGCCACTGCAGCCAACCTCAACATCATCACCCGCGAAATCAAGGAATATCATTTCGGTGGCGTCCTGTTGAGCAAAGGCTCAATGGCGACCCACGCCAAGCTGGTCAATCACATCCAGGAGGTGGCGCAGGAGGAAGGCCTTCCCGCCATGATGATTTGCATGGATGTCGAATGGGGACTGGCCATGCGACTGAGCGATGCCATCAAGTACCCGCGAAACGGATCGCTCGGTAAGATCAACGAAGACGTGCGCGACACGCTTTGCTACATGTACGGCTACGAAGTGGGCCGCCAGTGTCGCGAACTGGGCATCCAGGTGAACTTTGCGCCCGTACTCGATGTCAACACCAACCCCAAGAATCCCGTCATCGGAACTCGCTCGTTCGGCAACAATCCCCAATTAGTCAGTCTTGCCGCATCGAGCTACGCACGCGGTCTGGAGGATGCTGGCGTACTGGCCGTCGGCAAGCACTTCCCCGGTCATGGCGACACCGAGACGGATTCGCACACCACCCTACCGAAGCTGTCGCACTCCGTAAATCGTCTGAACGAAGTGGAACTGCCTCCGTTCCAGCACTACATCAACCAGGGACTGGGCGGCATCATGACGGCTCACCTCGACGTTCCGGCATTAGCCGAAAAGAAAGGCATGCCTGCCACCGTCAGCAAGCGAATCATCACCAATATCCTGCGCAATACGATGCACTTCAACGGACTGGTCTTCACCGACGGTCTGGGCATGGTGGGTGCCAAGTACAAGGACTTGTGCATCAACGCCCTGCTCGCTGGAAACGACATCTTGCTGCAGCCCACACCCCATAAGTCGCAGATGGCTGCCCTCCACAACGCGCTGAAGAAAGGCTACAAGGGCAATGGCTACAAGCTCTCGGCAAAGGAGTTCCAGCAACTGGTGGACGAGAAGTGCCGCCGCATCCTGGAATGGAAGTACGCCCTGGGTCTCGACCAGCCCCAGCACGTCGAGGTGGAAGGCCTGGTCGAACGTGTCAACACCGAATTTGCAGAACATCTGAAGGATGAGCTCCAGCGCATGAGCGGCGATCCCGGTCTTACCGACTACGACCCGACACTCCAAAACCAGTTCAACGACATCGCTATGGTTGAAGTCGAAAGCGAAGTCACCGAGCCAACTGTGACAGAAGAGGTTCTGGAAACCTTCGAGCCCCCCTATCCGCTCATTGCCCTGCCTACCGCCACTCCCCAACAGGTGGGCATGGATGCCAACCGGCTGGGTGAAGTGTCGCGACTCGCCAACGAATTCGTCAACTCGGGGGCCATTCCCGGTTGCCAGATCATCGTCATCCGCAGGGACAAGGTGGTCTATGACCAGACGTTCGGACGAGTGGGCGGCAACCACGAGCAGAATCCTTACGGCGATCGCCCCGTCACAGCTGAAACGATGTACGACCTCGCTTCAGTCAGCAAGGCGCTGGGCACCCTACCCGCCGTCATGCTTCTGGTCGATGATCACAAGATCAAGCTGCGCGACCGCATCACCAAGTGGTTACCCGAACTCAAGGGCACCCATTATGCCAAAGTCACCGTCCAGGACCTCCTCTACCACGAGTCGGGGCTGAGATCAAGTTATTCGTTCTACAAGCTCACCGAGACTCCCGATTCAATCTTCCGCGCCAAGACTATGCTGCAGACCATTGCTACGCTGCCTCCCAAGCGCAAGCTGGGCCGGTATCTCTACTCCGACCTCAGCTTCGTGCTCCTCCGTTACATCGTAGAGCGACAGACTGGTGAACGGCTTGACCGGTTCCTCGAACGTCGCCTACCCGACTTCTACGGCCCCTGGTGCTGCTATAACCCCTTGCAGCATGGCGTCCATCGTGGCGCTATTGCCCCCACCGAGCAGGACGACGTTGTCCGCCATCGCTTCATCCACGGTACGGTCCATGACGAGACGGGCGCCTGGGCATTGGGTGTCGAGGGCAATTCGGGTCTCTTCGCTTCGGCCGAAGCATTAGCTCCGCTCATCCAAATGATTGCCAATGGAGGCGAGCTGGGCGGCAAGCGCTACCTGTCGAAAGAGACCTGCCGACTGTTCACCACACAACGTTCGCCCCACAGCCGACGCGGCCTGGGCTTCGACCGCCAAAGCGCGGAGCTCGACAACCCCAATCTTCCCGAGGTGTGCAGCCCGCAGACCTGGGGGCATACGGGCTTCACCGGAACCTGCTTCTGGGTCGATCCCAAGCGTGACCTCATCTACATCTTCCTCTCCAACAAGATATGCCCCACACGGGACAACCAGGCATGGACCGATGGGCACGTGCGCCCGCGCATTCTTCAAGCAATCTACGACGCGCTAAAAAGATAACTTCGAGAAAGCAAAATAAAGAAAAAAACCGCGAAAAACAGATAATTCCAAAGCTTTTCGCGGTTTTTCTTGTATAATCATCTTCGATTAATTAACTTTGCACACTGAGATTATACCAGCGTTCCACTTAATACATCAAACCCAATTTACTATATGGAAGGATTACAACCGATGGAAACAGCCCTACTGCTAATGATAGTCGGTATGGGCACTGTGTTCATTATTCTGATTCTGATCATCTACCTTTCCAGGTTGATGATTATGGCCGTCAACAAGTTCGCGCCCGAAGAAGAGGTTGCACCCAAGAAGGCTGCTGCCCCGGCTCCCGCCGCCGTTCCTACTAACGTTGAGGCCGCCATCAAGGCCGCCATTGCCCAAGTGGCTCCGAAGGCAATGGTTACAAAGATTACAAAGGGCTAATTAAGAACTCCTAAAAGAATCGCATTTACAAGAAAATTATGGCAAAAGAAGTTAAGTTTTCGCTTGTCTTCCGTGACATGTGGCAGAGTGCTGGCAAGTATCAGCCTCGCGTTGACCAGCTCGTTAAGGTAGCCCCCAAGATCATCGAGATGGGCTGCTGGGACCGTGTAGAAACTAATGGCGGCGGCTTCGAGCAAGTCAATCTTCTCTATGGTGAAAACCCCAACCGCTCGGTACGTGAGTGGACCAAGCCCTTCCACGAGGCAGGCATCCAGACTCACATGCTCGACCGTGCGCTCAATGCACTCCGCATGTTCCCATGCTCCAAGGACCTTCGCAAGCTCTTCTACGTAGTGAAGAAGAAGCAGGGCACCGATATCACCCGTATCTTCTGCGGCCTCAACGACCCCCGCAACGTCATTCCTTCCATTGGATATGCCAAGGAGGCAGGTATGATTGCACAGGCTGCCCTCTGCATCACTTTCTCTCCTATTCACACGGTTGAATATTACGTCAACCTCGCCAAGAAGTTCATCGAGGCTGGTGCTGATGAAATCTGTCTGAAGGACATGGCCGGCATCGGTCGTCCCGACAGCCTCGGCAAGATTGTAGCTGGTATCAAGGCATACAAGAAGGACATCATCATCCAATATCACTCGCACGCCGGCCCAGGTTTCAACACTGCCTCCATCCTCGAGGTTTGCAAAGCGGGTTGCGACTACATCGACTGCGGCATGTCACCTCTCTCGTGGGGCACCGGTCACGCCGACGTCATCACCGTACAGGAGATGCTCAAGGATGCCGGCTTCAAGGTGAAGGACATCAACATGAAGGCTTACATGGAAGTACGCACCCAGATCCAGGAGATGATGGACGACTTCCTCGGCTACTATATCCCTGCCCTCAACCACCTCAACAACTCGCTGCTCGTCAAGCCAGGTCTCCCCGGCGGCATGATGGGTTCGCTGATGACCGACCTTGAGGAGAACCTCGAAGGCCTCAACCGCTGGAAGGAGAAGAACGGCCAGCCCAAGCTCACCACCGATAACCTGCTCATCAAGCTGTTCGACGAAGTGGCTTACGTTTGGCCTCGTGTGGGCTATCCCTGCCTCGTCACCCCATTCAGCCAGTATGTCAAGAACCTCGCCCTCATGAATGTCATGCAGATGGAGAAGGGCAAGGAGCGCTGGAGCCTCATCGCCGACAATATCTGGGACATGATTCTCGGCAAGTCAGGCCAGCTGCCTGGCCCCGTAGCTCCCGAGCTCGTCGAACTGGCCAAGAGCCAGGGCCGCAAGTTCGAGACCGAGGACCCGCAGACCTATGCGCCCGACTGCCTCGACGAATTCCGTGCCAAGATGAAGGCCAACGGTTGGCCTCTCGGCGAGGACGACGAGGAACTCTTCGAATATGCCATGCACCCATCGCAGTACGAAGCCTACAAGAGCGGCAAGGCCAAGGCCGACTTCGAAGAGGATCTGGCCAAGCGCAAGGCCGCCAAGAACGCTCCTTCGGGCGAAATCAAGGCCCAGGATCTCAAGGTCACTGTCAATGGTGAAGTCTTTACAGTCAGCATTGCGCCTAACGACGGCTCGGCTCCTGCTGCTGCTCCTGCCGCAGGTGCCCCAGTAGCTGCAGGCGAAGGTGCCGACGTGCTTGCTCCACTCGAGGGCAAGTTCTTCCTGGTCAAGAACGCATCCGAAGTTCCTGTCAAAGTGGGCGACATGGTGAAGAAAGGTCAGACCATCGGCTACATCGAAGCCATGAAGACCTACAACGCCGTGGCTGCCGACTGTGACGGACAGATTACCGCCATCCTCGCCAATCCCGGCGACAAGGTATTTGAGGACGATCCCATCTTCAAAATCAAGTGATTCCCATCCAATTGTTAATTATTAATTGTTAATTGATAATGGATTTCATCAATACTATATTCTCCAAACTATATGAGATGACGGCGTTCAGCAACATTGCCGCTGAGCCCACCTTCCTCATTATGTATGCGCTTGGCCTCTTGTTCCTTTATCTGGGTATCGCCAAGCATTACGAGCCTTTGCTGCTCGTCCCGATTGCGGTGGGTATCCTTCTGGCCAACTTCCCCGGCGGTGAGATGGGTGTCTTTGGTGCTACCGACCTGTTGATCAACGGTGTCAACTATCACAACGTGATTACCTTGGACCACGGCAATCTGGCCAACTCTTTCCTTGCCACATTGAAAGACGGCACACAGGCCTATATCTATGGCGATCCCGTAACCAAGGTGCCTTACGACATCTACCATTGCTCGCTCCCGATGATTGCACACGACCTCGGTCTGATGAACATGATCTACTACTGGCTCATCAAGACCGGTTTCATCCCACCAGTCATCTTCATGGGTGTAGGTGCCATGACCGACTTCGGCCCCATGCTTCGCAACCTAAAGCTCGCCATCTTCGGTGCAGCTGCCCAGCTTGGCATCTTTGGCGTGATTCTCTTTGCTGTCGGTTCAGGCAAGTTCACTCCCCAGGAGGCTGGTGCTCTCGGCATCATCGGTGGTGCCGATGGTCCCACGGCCATCTATACCACCATCAAGCTGGCTCCTCACCTCCTTGGTCCTATCGCCATCGCTGCCTACTCTTACATGGCCTTGGTACCGGTTATCATACCCTTTGTGGTGAAGCTATGCACCACACAGAAAGAGCGCGAAATCAACATGAAGGAGATGGACAAGCTCTATCCCGACACGCTTAAGATCAAGAATATGCGTGTGGCAAAGATTGTCTTTCCCATCTTCGTCACCATTCTTGTGGCCATCATCGTTCCCTCGGCCGTCAGCCTCATCGGTATGCTGATGTTCGGCAACCTCATCAAGGAGATTGGCTCCGATACCGCCCGTATCGCCGACACCGCATCCAACGCCCTGATGAACATCGCCACCATCTTCCTCGGTCTTTCAGTGGGTGCTACCATGACCGTCCAGTCATTCCTCAACTGGCAGACCATCGGTATCGTATTTGGCGGCTTCTGCGCATTTGCAGTTTCTATCGCCGGTGGCATTTTCCTCGTGAAGCTCTTCAACTGCTTCTCCAAGAAGAAGATCAACCCGCTCGTAGGCGCTTGTGGTCTCTCCGCTGTTCCTATGGCCAGCCGTGTCGCCAATGGTATCGCCACCAGCATCAACCCCAAGAACAACATCCTCAATTACTGTATGTCGGCCAACATCTCCGGCGTCATCGGTTCGGCTGTTGCAGCGGGTGTATTGATCCAATTCCTGCGTTATTGATCCAGTTCCTGCGATAATCGTATCACCAAATAGAAAAGGGAGCAACCGGACGATTGTCCCGTGGTTCCCTTTTTTCTTACCGAATTAAACCTTTTCGGCGTCTTCACGTCAAAAGTACGAATTTTAACCATCAACCATAATTAACAAGAAATGTCAAGAGTATTGCTTATCGGCTGCGGAGGTGTAGGCACCGTAGCAGCACACAAGTTGGCCCAGAACGCCGACGTGTTTACCGACATCTGTATTGCCAGCCGCACCAAGAGCAAGTGCGACGCCACAGCCGAGGCCATCCGTGCCAAGGGCTATAGCAAGAATGGCGTGGTAGCCAACATCACTACCGCACAGGTCGATGCCGACAATGTCCCCGAGCTCGTAGCACTCATGAAGGAGTTCAAGCCCGAACTCTGCATCAACCTCGCCCTTCCCTATCAAGACCTCACCATCATGGATGCCTGCCTCGAAGCTGGTGTCAACTATATGGACACCGCCAACTACGAGCCCAAGGACGAGGCACATTTCGAGTACAGCTGGCAGTGGGCCTACCGCGAGCGTTTCGAGAAGGCTGGTCTCTGCGCCATCCTCGGCTGCGGTTTCGACCCGGGCGTGACCTCCATCTTCACCGCTTACGCTGCCAAGCATCACTTCAAGGAGATCCAGTACCTTGACATCGTCGATTGCAACGCAGGCAATCACCACAAGGCTTTTGCCACCAACTTCAACCCCGAGATCAACATCCGCGAGATCACCCAAAAGGGCCTCTACTTCGAGAACGGCAAGTACATCGAGACCGAACCGATGGAGATCCACAAGCCCCTCACCTACCCGGGCATCGGCCCCAAGGAGTCCTATCTGCTCCACCATGAGGAAATCGAGTCGCTCGTCATCAACTACCCCACCATCAAGCGTGCGCGCTTCTGGATGACCTTCGGCCAGCAGTATCTCACCTATCTCGACGTGATCCAGAACATCGGCATGTCGCGCATCGACGAGATTGAATACAAGGCACCCCTTGCCGACGGCTCAGGCGATGCCGTGGTCAAGATCGTGCCTCTGCAGTTCCTCAAGGCCGTGCTGCCCAATCCCAAGGAACTCGGCGAGAACTACGACGGCGAGACCTCCATCGGCTGCCGCATCCGGGGTATCGGCAACGATGGCAAGGAGCACACCTACTACGTCTGGAACAACTGCAGCCACCGCGAGGCATATCTCGAAACCGGTATGCAGGGCGTGAGCTACACCACCGGCGTGCCTGCCATGATTGGTGCTATGATGTTCCTCAAGGGCATCTGGAGCAAGCCCGGTGTCCACAACGTCGAGGAGTTCGATCCCGATCCGTTCATGGCCGAGCTCAACATCCAGGGCCTCCCATGGCATGAGGAGCACGACGGCGATCTTGAACTCTGATCTTTCTTTTCTATCACGAATTAGAGAATTTGAGAATTATTTTTTGTGTCCCCCATAATTCGACACTTAATTCTCTAATTCGATAATTCGTGATAAAAAATATATCATCGTGACAAAAAACGCCCCCGAAACTTGATGGTTTCGGGGGCTATTCTTTTGTCTTTTAGCGAGCGCTTAGCGCAGACGTTCAAGGCTCTTGAGCAGCGCGATGTCGAAGATAACGCCACGAGCGGCCATAATCAAGGCGAAGATGCTGACAGCGGGCATGACGAGCATCATGATGTTGTAATGCACATCCACCACGCCGCCCTGCGAGAGGGCTGCCACATCGCTCTTCAGACGCGAGCACTCCCAGAAGAAGAGGCCGTAATACAGCACATTGAGCACTATCGTGTAGATGAGCACCCGCAGCTGCACCTTGCGCTTCTTATAAAGGAAGATGTTGACAAGCGGAAGAGCCACCATCAAGAGCAGCACGATGAAGAGTTCCCACACCATACGGTCAGTCTCAAATCCCTTTGTTGCACACACCAGACCCAAAGAATTCAGTTCGAAGGTGGCCTCTGGTATTGCAAAAGATGCCAGCCAGAAGAAGTGCATCGTAAGGATGGCAATCACACTGGCCAGCATATAGATGGTCTGTACGCGCTGTATCATAGCTTTAGAAACGCTGCGAGCCGACCTGCTCGTCCTTGTTCTGGTTCAAACGCCAATAAACGTTGCCTTCCGAATACTCCTGGGTAGCGATGAGAGTCGGTTTGGGCAGCTTCTCATAATAGCGGCTGATCTCAATCTGTTCACGGTTCTCCGAAACCTCCTCCAGGTTGTCGTTGTTGGTGGCAAATTCCTGCAGCTTCTTGTCCAGGTCATGCTTCATTTCACTGGCAATCTGGTTGGCACGACGAGCGATGATTTCCACCGTCTCGTAGATGTTGCCGGTATCCTCGCACAAGGCGATGATGTCACGCGTCACAGTGTTGCTTGGCGCATTGGTCTTCTTATAATCCATTTATTCCGTTATATTAATTGGTTTCTAAATAATTGTTCTTTCAAATTCTCTATCAATAATCCCGAATTAGCAAGTTACCGAATTAGCATAAAAAATTCCCTAATTCTCTAATTCGTGATAAATGAAAATCTTGATCAAAATAATCAGTCGATGTAAGCAGCGAGCTTCTTCTGGATTCGCTCGTTGAGTTTGTTCACCTCCTTCGAATACTTTCCCTCAGGATAATCGTTGATGAAGGTGTAGTACTCATCCGAAGCCTCACGCAGACGATCCTCGGCCTTCTCGTCAATCGAGTTCATCGCGGCCTCATAGCGAGCGCGGAAGATGATGTAGGCCAGATCCTCGCGATACTTGCTGTAGGGATATTCATTCTGGGCATTGCGGGCGGTGATGACAGCCGACTCATAGTTGTTGCCCATGTAGCTGCCGAGATTCAGATAAAGCTTAGCGCTCAGGTACTCCTTGTAGCAGAGCTTGTCGGTCAGTTCCAGTCGCATGATGGCAGCGCTGTCAGCCAATGAACTATGTGGATAGACATCAACAAACGAGTCAATCTCCTTGATGGCACGGCGCGTGATCTCCTGATCCAGACGGGCATCGGGCGAATCCTTGTAGTCACCATAGGCCACATTGAAACGCGACTCCATCGCATGCTGACCTCTTGGGTAGTTGTTGGCATAACGAACGAAATACTCGCCGGCCGAAAGATAGTCCTTCTGCTTGAAATAGCTCATGGCGAGGAGCCACAGCGCATTCTCGGCTTCTTCGGTGCCACGGTAGATCGGAACCACATCTGACAGCAGCGTAGCCGCCTTCGCATATTTACCCTGCTCGTAATAGATCTTGGCGTAGTCGTATTTCTCGTCGGGGTCATTGCTCTTCAGCAACTTGTTGTATTCACCGCACGAGCAGAGAGCAACGAGGCTGAAAGTCAGATATAAAACGATATGCTTGATTCTCATTTCGCGATAATTATCGAATTTGGCCGCAAATATAGTCATTTTCTGCAACATGACCAAATATTTTAAGCATTACTTGACATTTCATCCCGATTTTTCGGATTATTTAAGGTTCGACATGACATTTTGCAACGACAATAAAGCACTCCGACCGTTGTCGAAGTGCTCTACACACACATATTATTTACAAAAAACCAAACCTTTTTCGGAAGTTACATTGCCTGATTACGATTATCCATGATCATGGCACCAATTCTCAATGCTACAGAAGCAGAGATTGCGAGGGTGATGAATGCGATAGCGATCATAGTAGTATATTTTTTATTTGTTATTAATTTTGTTAGTTGTCACTTGAGTGTGAATCTTTTTTTTCACACCGCAAAGATAGAGCGTTTTTCGCAACTCTGCAAACTTTTTTCGAAAAAAGTAATCAGGATATAGCGTCACGATAGCCAAAAAGCGACAATCTTTGCGAACCCATTCAATATCTGTCGCCCCGATATCAAAAAAGACGAAAAATAGTGATGATGTTAGTCTTACCTCAAAAGATAATCCCTGGTCCTAAATGCAGAAAAAACCATTTCTCATCGCCGCATGTCCCCCAACGAACCTTAGAGGACATCCTCTCATCGCCGCATGTCCCCCAGTGAACCTTAGAGGACATCCTCTCGTTGTCGCATGTCCTTCAGCGCCCCTCAGAGGACATCCTCACGTCGTCGCATGTCCTTCCGCAAACCTCAGAGGACATCCTCACGTTGTCGCATGTCCTTCCGCAAACCTCAGAGGACATCCTCTCGTTGTCGCATATCCTTCCGCGAACCTCAGAGGACATCCTCACGTCGCCGCATGTCCCCCAGCGAACATTAAAGGACATCCTCATGTCGTCGCATGTCCCCTGGCGAACGTTAAAGGACATCCTCTCTTCGAACCATATCCTCCACCGAACGTTAGCGGACATGCCGCAATTATTTAACATTCACTACGCTTTTCGCTCTTTTCGGTTCTTTTGAAACATTAAATTTATAATCCCGAAGGCACGGCACCGTGTGATGCTGCGCCTTCAGTTTCATCGGATAAAGCCAGAAATGTCTGACTATAATGCCTTAAACCAAATTATTAATCTACCCTGGTCGAAAAAAAACACTCTGCCGAGTCCGACAGAGCGCTTCACACACACATATTATTAACTAAAACCAAACCTTCTTCGGAAGTTACATTGCCTGATTACGATTATCCATGATCATGGCACCAATTCTCAATGCTACAGAAGCAGAGATTGCGAGGGTGATGAATGCGATAGCGATCATAGTAGTATATTTTTTATTTGTTA
>JAEEGG010004912.1_pt1 | contig 32231 bp, 23 predicted proteins | sample 9134161 | NCBI WGS metagenome assembly JAEEGG01 (sample SAMN16246543, study PRJNA631951) | gut metagenome | biome: gut microbiome; feature: rumen; material: CR-attached | host: Bos | place: Iran: Karaj | collected 2018-10 | reverse complement strand
CAGAAGCACGCTGGCGATCCGCGCATTGACGACGTGGTGAAGGATATGGCAGCTGAGCTGGGCACTGGCAACAAGATACCTCAGGTGCTGCCCAAGCTCGCACAGTATGAGCTGACGCTGACCGACTGGATTGAGGCACACAAGGGCTCACGCCAGTTTGTGGCTATGGCCAACAAGTGCTGGCCCGCCTTCCAGACCATGTTCGGTTTCGTGCCTTGCTATGTGAACAGCCGTCTCACCGCCCGTGGCATACCTGTGGCTTGCGAGGTCGACATCTATGGCGCTCTCTCAGAGTATATTGGCACCTGCATCACTCAGGACGCTGTAACCCTGCTCGACATCAACAACAGCGTGCCCCGCGACATGTTCGAGGAGAGCATCAAGGGCAAGAAGTTCGAGTGCGACGAGTATACCGATAAGGAAATCTTCATGGGCTTCCACTGCGGCAACACTGCCAGCAGCAAGGTGTGCAACTGCCAGATGTGCTTCCAGCGCATCATGGCCCGCGCCCTGCCTGTAGAGGTGACCAACGGCACGCTGGAGGGCGACCTGAAGCCAGGACTCGCCACGGTCTATCGCCTGCAGAGCACTGCTGACACCAAGTTGCGCGCCTACATCGCTCAGGGCGAGATTCTGCCCGTGCCAACCCGTTCCTTCGGCAGCATCGGCACCTTCGGCATCAAGAACATGAGCCGCTTCTATCGTCACGTCCTCATTGAGAAGCACTATCCCCACCATGCAGCCGTGATGTTTGAGCACGCCGGCAAGTACCTCTGGGAGGTGCTGAAGTATATGGGCATACCCGTTGAGGAGATCGACTACAACTTCCCGAAGGGCGACTACTACCCCACGGAGAATCCCTTTGCATAACCCACTGAAGTGAACGTGCATTGCGGGCGAATCGTTTTGGCGGTTTGCCCGCTTTTTTTTGCCTTTTTTCTTTGTAGTTTAGGAAAAAATGCTTATCTTTGCCCAGACTAATACTTTTTAGGCTTATGAAGACACAAAGACTATTTTTCAGTATGGCGCTCATGGCGGCGACCATGCTTGCAGTGGCTCAGAACACCGGCGACATCAGCAAGTTTCTGCCCAACGATCACGACGGCTGGCAGAACCTGACCTACGGTGTGGCCGACAGCACCGACTGGGGCAGTCAGGGCCAGAAGATGGAGATTCAAATCTCAGGAAAGTACATTCACTTGTCGTGGATGGAGGAAGAGCAGCAGAACGACGGCATGTATCCGCTCTACTACCGTCGCAGCGATGACTATGGAAAGACGTGGCAGAAAACGAAGCTGATAGCCACGAACATCAAGAGCTGGGACGACTCACAGGGATACAACAGCCACTTCATGTGGGCCAGCGGCAAGGATGTACGCTTCGCTATACCGTCGTTCGGAGGCGACGATATGAGCAAGTTGCGCTACATCTACTCTACCGACTACGGCAACAGCTTTACCACAAAGGAGATTGCCGTTGGCAGCCTTAGTTGGGCGCGTTTCAATCGCCCGCACATTGCCTGCGACGGCAATAATGTTGTCATAGCCGCAAACTACGACGGCCATCCCATGGTGTACACATCGGCCGATGGAGGTGCCACGTTCACCGAGAAGAAGATCGACGAGGCGTACGACATTGCCGACCTGCAGGTGTCGGGCAAGCGGTGGACGCTCTTCGGAGGCAAGAGCAGCGGCCAGGCCTACGACCGCTGGAGCCGTGTGTTTTTCTCTACATCAGCCGACGGTGGCAAAACTGTCGCAACTGAGAACCTGGCTCATGTGGCTGCCAACGGTAAGACCTACTCCATTCCGTCATACTCGACAGGTTGGAACCGCGCCTCGTTCGACTACCACCAGCAGATGGTGCAGCAGGGCGACATCATCGACCTGGTATACGTAGGCTCGCTGAGCGACGGCAACGACGGCGACCCTGACCCCGACTACGACTACAGTCACACCATACACCGCCGCTCTACCGATGGCGGCAAAACGTGGAGCGAGGCAAAATACCTGCCTGAGTCGGCCGGCGGTGAGAACGTCATCGCCGCCAAGGGCAACAACGTGTATATATACACCAAGTGGAAGGGGGCAAGACATGTGTTCTACTCGCACGACGGCGGCAAGACCTGGAATGTGAACGAGCAGGCCACATTTACCAACGACGAGCATAATGTCTACAATGACTACAACCTCGTCATCGACGCCAACGATGAGGAAGGCAAGCATGCCTACCTGACGGGCGAGCGCGGATACTTCGTAGAGACACGCGACGGATTTGAAACCATTAACCGCATGTTCTCACTGCCTTCCGAGTCTTGGTACTACTATGGCGACCACAACAACTGGGGCATGCGTGTGCTCGTCGACAATGAGGGAACAGAACACTGGTTCATGCACTACATGCCGCCCTACCATGTGTTTAGGAACTACATGTGGTGCATCGTTCATAGACGCAACGACCCGGTGGCCAATACATGCAGCACGAATATGGCACTGAGCATCGAGGACCATCTGGACCAGTACGACCGCAACCGCCCCGCACATCTGGTCACCGTCCCGATGACGCCTTCGCTTCACGAAATCAAGAAGGCGACCACAGTGGAGTGCTGGGTGCGGGTAGACACTGTCATGGATTTCCATATAGGCTCCCTGACCAACAGAGACTATGGTGCCTCGGGCAGCATTTATAACGGAGGATGGTATATGCGCATCGACCCTTCCTACAGCCAGGGCGGTTTCTTCACCATCTGTGCCGGCCTTACAACGGAGCAAAGCGTTGACGGCGTAGGCACACAGTACTGGGAGCGCAACCGCTACCAGATTATGAAGAAGGACCTCGGCATGTGGCATCACTTCGCGTTCACCTACGACTCGAGTGTGGAGAAAGACAATTTCCTTATCTATGCCGATGGTATGCTACTCGGCAAGAAGACGATGAAGGGCGACATCGTGCAGGGGCATAATGCCATCTACATCGGAAAGACCGAGAACTGGATAGGGAACTTCGGACTGGTCGACAACTTCACTGTCTGGAACCGTGCACTAAGCGAGGCTGAGCTGCGCGACCACCTCTACAACGCCCCGACAGGCAAGGAGAACGGCTGCCGCCTGCTGCTCACCTTCGACGGCTCGCTGAAGGACCAGAGTCCGTATCATAATGACGCCCTTGCCCTCACCGAGCTGGCACTGACACCCCACGACGGCATCCGCGCCCCTCATCCGCAGTTTATTGCTGCCAAGGACATGACGGGAAAGATAGTAACGCTCACCGACGTTACCGAAGATGGAGAAGCAGTATGGTGGATAACGAGCGACAAATGGAATGTTGTCAACTTTTATAACGAAAAATACAATACCTACACTGCACCGAGCATTCAGCAGGACTATCGCAACAGCGGCAGCACCCGTTTCAACGACACCTACACCTACTGGCTCATTACAAAGGGAAAGGGCAACTGCAATGCCTACGCATCCATCATGCAGCAGCTCACCATCGGCGGGTTGAGTCGCGTTATTCCCGACAAGGCCGGACAGGCCGAGGGTGTGAAGCTGCGCATACAGGGCGGCTACTCGCTGACCAACACCAACAAGCCCCGCGTGGTGCTGAAGCAGGGCAGCACAGAGATAGAGGGCCAGTGGGACGTGGCCTATGGCTACGATGCCTCGAAGGCCACCAGCATCGACGACCTGGCTCCCGCCACCTTCAACCTGGCACAGGTCAAGACCGGCAAGTACGATGTCATTGTGGGCACCGACACCCTCTACCAGGCCTTCACGCTGGAGAAGGGAGGCGAGCCCAACGTATGGCTGCAGGTGAACGGTCGCGGTGCCGGACTGTGGAACAAGTACCAGCGCTACACCATCGACTATGGTAACACTGCCAACGTGGCCGCCTATAACACGCCGATGTTCCTCGTCATTCCCGACCGCAAGGGCACTGTCGACGTGCAGTTCGACTTCGACTTCGACCTCTGCAACATTGCCCTCGACGACTACGGACAGAAGATTGCACGGCAGTTGGGCGACCACCTCATGGCCTACGATGCGCAGACGGGCGACAGCATACGCATCTACTCGTTCATCATTCCCTACATAGGTCCGGGCAGCACCAACCAGCGCGCCTTCCGCATCAAGATGGGCAACGACTCTGGCATAGCCGACAGCAACATGAAGATAGGCTACTGGATAGAGCAGCCGTGGGGTCCCTACGACCCCGACGCGCCCAATCCCTATGAGAGCAACACCACCCGCGCGCCCTATACCATGGAGCAGGGCGAGTGCGTGGCAGGCCAGCTGGCAAAGGCCGCCTTGGAGACGGTGGTGGGAGCCATCCCCGGCGTGGGCTGTCTCTACTCACTGGGTAAGACGCAGCTGCAGGTGTACACTGAGAAGGAGAAACCCTGGAGCACCTTCTTCGGCAACTGCGTCAGTAGCTTCTTCAACTGTGCCGGCGACCTCATCCCTGGCAGCAAGCTCGCCTACGCCGCCTTCACCCTGGGCAGTCTGGCGTGGACCTACTACAGTGCTGCCAATGATGTGAGCGGATGTCTGAACGGCGACCCCAACTCACGCAACCATCAGGGACGCGGCAGCTACGACCCCAACGAGATGATTGGACCGTGGGGAGCCGACGACAGCCGCCACTACATCAAGCCCATCGGCAACATGGGCTACACCGTCACCTTCGAGAACAAGGCCACGGCCACCGCTCCTGCCCATGAGGTATTCGTCACCGATACACTCGATGCCACGAACTACGACCTCACCACCTTCGGCTTCAACGCCTTCGGATGGGCAGAGACGAGCTACAGCGTGGGTGGCAGCCAGACGCAGGAGTTTACGCGCGATATTATATATAATGTGAAGGGGCAGGACATACTGGTTCGCGTCAGCGGACAGTATGACGCTGCTACGGGCATTGCCCGCTGGAGCTTCGTCTCGCTGAAGAAGAACGGCGAGGAGATAGACGATCCTGACCTGGGCTTCCTGCTGCCCAACAACAGCGAGCGCGCCGGCGAGGGCTTTGTGTCCTTCAGCATTGAGCACAAGAAGAGTCCGAAAAACGGTTCCACCGTGAGCAACCGCGCCTCCATTGTCTTCGACGCCAACGCACCGATAATGACCAACACCTATGTGAACACCTTCGACACCGACTATCCCACATCGAGGATTGTCAGCGTCAGCGAGGATGACGGCTACCTGCACGTGAAGCTTGACGGCGATGACGCCACTAGCGGCATCGACCACTTCGACATCTTCATCTTCCAGGACGACAGCAAGGAATACACCGTCATGCAGAACGTGCAGATGTTCCAGGTGCCCATTCCCTGTCAGCCCGGCACAAAGTACGGACTCTGCGTGCGGGCCACCGACCGCGTGGGCTGGCATGAGCCGAAGGATGTGAAGGTGGAGCAGACCATCACCACTGGCGGCTCGGCGCCCACCATCACCTATTCGCTTCATGTGCCCGCTGCCGGCTATGCCACGTTCTTCGACTCGCAGAATGCCTACACCCTGCCCGCCAGCCTGAAGGCCAGCGTGGTGAGCGGCATCAGCGGCGGTCGCCTCAGCTACCAGACGCTGAGCGGCTCCACGGTGCCGAAGGCCACTGCCGTGCTCATCGAGGCCACGCAGAAGAAAACCGCCACCTACACCCTCACCAGTACTGTGGCCGACGCATCGCCCGTCAGCACCAACCTGCTCCATGGCAGCGACAATGCCACCACCACCTTCGCCGATGGCAGCAATCTGTACTATAAGCTCTGTTACGGGGCTTCTGGCTCGGCGCAGGCTAACAGCTTCGGCTGGTACTGGGGCGCACCAGACGGCGCCGCCTTCCAGATAGAGGGACACCGTGCCTGGCTATCCATTCCCAAGGGCAGCGGTGCCCGTGGCTACCTCATTGACGGCGAGAGCACCGACGTCCCGTATGTTGCTGTACCACAGCAACAAACAGGACCGATGACCGACATGCAGGGCCGCCGCATCGATAAGCCCACGCAGCCCGGCATCTACCTGCAGAACGGCAAGAAGATTGTTGTTAAGTAAGTATTCTCATTGTTCTATCATCTTTCAAATTGTATGTATATGAAGACCATAAAATATCTTTCCATCATACTGGCGGCCTGTCTCGCCCTGTACGCATGTGGCGACGATCCCGACGACCCCAACAATCCCGTACCGGAGCCTGCACCGTCGGGAGGCAAGTTCCTCACCAAGACCTATAATATGCCGGCGGCGGGCACACAGGAAACCATTGAGCTGACGGGCCTCACCGGCCGAATCAATCAAATGGCTGGCGATGACAACTTCGACTGGCTCACCGTCACTCAGGAACCCTATTCCTCGGGCACACCAAAGGTGACGCTGACAACGGCCGACAATACCGCAAACAAGTCGCGCTCTGCCTTCGTCGTCTTTGTGGCTGCACGCGACACGCTGGCGCTCACCGTGAGGCAGGATGCCTACAGCGGCGACCCTGCGGGCGGCACTGACGTTGACAAGCCCAACGATTCACTTTCCGATCAGCCTGCATACGCACGGCAACGATAACGTCAACGTTAACCCTAACCATAACGTTAACTATTATTATCTATGGCAAAGAAGAGAAAAAGGACCTACGACGATGTCACCTCTACGCACCCCGTGCTCTGCCCCGACGGCAAATACCGTTGGGTGTTCAGCGTTCCCATGCTTAAGAACCCCTGCATCCTCATTGAGGTGTATTGGGTGCTGGCGGTCAGCTTCGGCATAGTGTGGCTGTTCGTCATGCTGATAGGAGCCTGCGAGAACAGCTTCAACTTCTCTCGTTTAAATTTATGGGGAAACACGTACCCGTTTCTCATACTCATAGGGGTGTTTTTTGTAATCGGCCTCATTGGCTACTTGTTTGTGGCTTGGCGCTATGGGTGGCACTACTCCATACTCTTCATCATGGACGAGAAAGAGGTAGTGCACAAACAGCTGCCTGGCACGGAAAGCACGGCACGCGCCATTGGAAAGCTCACTTCACTGGCAGGAGCCGCCGCTGGTAGGCCCGGTGTGGTGGGGATGGGCATACTTGCCGCCAACCGCACGTCGATGAGCTCCAGCTTCGACAGCGTGCGCCGCATCATTCGCAGTCGCAGCATGAATCTCATCAAGGTGAGGGAACGCTTCAGCCGCAACATGGTCTTCGCCGATGACGATGACTACGACTTCGTCTACCAGTACATTTGCGACCACTGTCCCGGCGCCCGCAAGAGCTGAAAGTGGCTGAGCCGATTGCCCTACATCATTAATTATTGCGAGATGGCAAAGAAAAATGCACTTTTCTTTGCCATTTTGCTTTATTATTAGTATCTTTGCCGCCGCAAGAACTAAATTTTATTCAAATCAATGACAAAATGAAACGAGAATCTTGCAAATTCCGAACACTGGCAGTAGCGCTGGCAGTGTTCAGCAGTGTTGCCGCCATGGGGCAACAAACCTCTGAAACAGACTGGTTGAAAGACTTGACAAGCCGAATCACTTTGAACGGCTATGCCCAAGGAGGCTGGAGCTACCAGGATGACCACGACACAAAGAAAAATTCCTACAACTTGAAGCGCACCCTGCTTTGGGCCAAGGCAAAGATCACCGAAAAGTGGTCGTTCCTCTTTATGCACGACTTCTCGAGCGTGGTGCAGGAGTTCTATACCGACTATCAGGTTACCAACGACAAGGCCATGAGCGTGCGTCTCGGACAGTTCAAGCACTCCTACACCATGGAGAACCCCCTTTCGCCCACGGCATTGGAGCTGATTGACGTCTACTCGCAGGCTGTGCTCTATCTGGCTGGCGAAGGCCCCGACCCGCTGAACGGCGTGAACTATGGCCGCGACATGGGCCTGATGGTGTTTGGCGACCTGGCCAACAACAAGCTGCACTATGAGCTGGCGCTGATGAGCGGACAGGGCATCAACCGCAAGGACCTGAACAACCAGAAAGACTTCATTGCCAAGTTGGAGCTGAAGCCCGTCGACGGTTTGCGCATCGTGGGTTCTGGCTATCTGGGCACTGGCTGCGCCGTGGGCACGGCAGCGTGGAACCCCACGATAAAGGTGGGCGACAACTACAAGCGCCAGCGCTATAGTGCCGGATTGGAGTACAAGACGCTGCCCTACTCGCCGGCTAAGTATAAGGAGGCTCGCCCCGCCAGCATCCGTGCAGAGTGGCTGGGCGGCAAGGACGGCGACGTGGGTTCGCGCGGCGGCTATGTCACCTGCTGCTTCCCCGTGGTCGACGCCCTCGACATCGTGGCCAGCGGCGAGACCTTCGACCGCAACACCTCCGTCGACGGCTGGGACCAGACCAACCTCACCCTGGGCCTTCAGTACTGGTATTACAAGAAGTGCCGACTGCAGCTGCAGTACACCCGCTGCCTCTGCGGCGACATGCTGGGCGACGACTACAACTGGCTGCAGGCACAAGTGCAGGTGGCATTCTAGCCTGCCCACAGCCCTGGGAGTGTGAATAGACTACAGGGCGGAAAATAAAATAAAATAATGTTTAATACATAAATAAAATGGAGACCCCCAAGTAATTAAGCGCCCCTCCATGGCGGAGGGGATGGGGGTGGGCTTATGGTTATCAAAGTATTATTGACCATCATCTTCCTGGCCGTGATGATTGGCGTGGGGCTCTACACCCGCAAGCAGGCCAGCAGTGTTGACGGATTTGTGCTGGGCGGACGCGCCGTGGGGCCTTGGCTCACGGCCTTTGCCTTTGGCACTAGTTATTTTTCGGCCGTGGTCTTCGTGGGCTACGCCGGACAGTTTGGTTGGAAATACGGTCTCTCCTCGGCATGGATAGGCATCGGCAACGCCGTCATAGGCTCGCTCCTGGCATGGCTGTTGCTGGGCCGTCGCACCAAGCTGATGACGCAGCACATTGAGTCGAGGACGATGCCCGACTTCTTCGGCACCCGTTTCAGCGACCAGGGCCTGCGCGTTACGGCCTCCGTCATTGCCTTCGTCTTCCTTATCCCCTACACCGCAGGCGTCTACAAGGGCATATCCACCCTCTTTGAAATGGGCTTCGGCATCCCCTATGAATACTGTGTCATCATTATGGCGGCACTCACTGCCGTCTACGTCATACTGGGCGGCTACAAGGCCACGGCCATGAACGACTTCATACAGGGCATCATCATGCTCTTTGGCATCATTGCCGTCATAGCTGCCGTCCTGGCCTCGCAGGGAGGACTCACTGAGGCGGTGAACAAGCTGGCACAGCTGCCTGCCGACAATCCCGAGCAGGGAACAGGCGTCTTTGCCTCGCTCTTCGGTCCCGACCCGTGGGGACTGCTGGGCGTGGTCATACTGACGTCGTTGGGCACGATGGGACTGCCGCAGATGGTGGGCAAGTTCTATTCTATCACCGACGAGAGCGCCATCAAGCGCGGCACCGTCATTTCAACCGTCTTCGCTTTCATTGTCGCTGGCGGCTGCTATTTCCTCGGTGGCTTCGGCCGTTTGTACGACCCCGTCATAGCCGAGAACGGCAAGATAGCTTTCGACAGCATTGTGCCCGCCATGCTGGTGCAGCTGTCGCCAGCACTTATAGCCCTCGTGGTGCTGCTGGTGCTCTCGGCGTCCATGTCAACGCTGGCATCGCTGGTGCTCACCTCTTCGAGCACGATGACGCTCGACCTCATTTACCGTGATAAGAAGTCGCTGCCGGGCGAGGTGGAAGAGGGCACGATCGACGATATCGTGGCCGAGAAGATAGAACGCCGCAAGGTGGTGGTGATGCGCGTGCTCATCATGTTCTTCATTGCCATCTCGCTGCTCATTGCCCTCAACCCGCCCACATTCATTGCCCAGCTCATGGGCATCTCGTGGGGAGCACTGGCCGGCGCCTTCCTTGCTCCGTTCATGCTGGGCCTCTACTGGCGCGGTGTCACCACAGCCAGCGTCTGGGCCTGCTTCGTCTGGGGCGTTGGTCTCACGGTGGTGAATATGGTGGCAGGCAATCCCATCAACCCCATCAACTGCGGTGCCATCGCCATGCTGGGTGGCTTCCCCGTGGTGTGGCTCGTCAGTCTCGTCACGCCGAAGATGCCGAAGGAAACGGTGAGCCGCATCTTCGAGTGCTACTGCAAGAAGTGATGACTGATAATGATATGTGCGCATACGTACGTGCGCACACCAGCACGCGCGCGTTTTTAACGCGCGCGTGACTGTTTGGTGCTTGCACCACTTGCACCACTTTTAGTGGCGGACTTGCTGCCGCCGATATGGTGGTGGCGGCAGGGCCAAATGAATATTTATGCAGTAAAGCGCATAAATATTCATTGGCGGCGGTAAAAGGTGCGAACTATGCGCATGATGTGAAAACGGTGGCCCCGCAGCAAAATTTGGCGGCCACTTTTTTTCACGGGAGGCCGCCAAATTATCACGGGAGGCCGCCGTGCAACCTGCATAAATATTCACTTTTCGCTATAGCATAGTTTGCTGCCGCTCTCCCATTCGCATTTAGAGTAAGGACGGTGGCAAGCTCTACACGCACCCCCTAAGCGCTAAAGTGGTGCAAGTGGTGCAAGCACCTTGCAGTCACGCGCGCATAAAAAACGCGCGCACATACGTATGTGCGCGCGTAGAGCACTGGTCTTGCCATGTGTCAAGCGTCGGCCGGGCTTGTCATGTTGTCAATGGCTTCGCGGGCCTGGTCGTTCAGGTTGACGTTGCGTGTCACCTTTGCCTCCATTGTGCCGGCGCGCATGATGTCGGCCATGTCGACGCCGGTAGCGCTCTTCAGCACGTCGAAGGCCTGCTTGATGGCCACGGGCACGCCGCCGCTCATGGAAGCCACGCCGGCCCCGGTGTCCTGACCGCCGCTGTACACGTGGACGTCCTTGATGGCGCTGATGGGCTTGGCCACGTTCTCCACCACCTGCGGCAGCACCTCAATCATCATCTGCACCACGGCGGCGTTGTTATACTTCTTGTAGGCTTCGGCCTTCTTGTCCATGGCCAGTGCCTCGGCCTCGCCCTTCTTCTGTATAGCGTATGCCTCGGCCTCGCCCTTGGCCTTGATACCGATGGCTTCCTGCTCCAGGCGGTAGCGCACGGCGTCGCTCTCGGCGTTCTGTGCGAGGGCGCGCTGCTCGGCCTCGTACTTCTGTGCCTCGGCCACGCGCTTGCGCTGCTCCAGTTCGGCGGCAGCGTCGCGCTCCACCTTGTACTTGTCGGCATCGGCCTTCTTCTCAATCTCGGCAGCCAGCTGGTTCTGCTTAATCTCAATCTGCTCCTTCGAGAGTATCTGCTCACGCTTGGTCTTCTCGATCTCGGCCTCCACGGTCTTGATGTTGATAGTTTTCTGCTGCTCCTGCTGCTGTATGGCGTAGGCGGCATCGGCATCGGCCTGTGCGGTGTCGGCCTCGCGCTTCAGTGCTGCGCGCTTCAGTGCCAGGTCGTTGTTCTTGATGGCAATGGCGGTGTCGGCATCTACGCGTGCATCGTTGGCATCCTTGTCGGCCTTCGACACCTCAATCTTCACGTCGCGCTCGGCCACGGCGCGGTTGATGGCGGCATCCTTCTTGATCTTTGCCGTGTTGTCGGCACCCAGGTCCTTGATGAGGCCTTCGCGGTCGGTCACGTTCTGTATGTTGCACGAAATAATCTCGATACCCAGCTTTGCCATGTCGGGCTGTGCCTTCTGCATCACCTGGTCTGAGAATCCGTCGCGGTCGGTGTTCAGCGAGCGCAGGTCGAGTGTGCCTATAATCTCACGCATGTTGCCCTGCAGCGAGTCCTGCAGCTGCTTGGCTATCTCGTCGGGCAGCATGTTGAGGAAGTTCTTTGCGGCCAGGCGCGTGCCCTCGTTGCTGGGCGTGACACGTATCTTGGCCACGGCATCCACGTCTACGTTGATGAAGTCGTTGGTGGGCACGCTCTCCTCGGTCTTGATGTCGACGGTGATTTGTCCCAGATACACCTTGTCCAAGCGCTCCAGGAAGGGTATGCGGAATCCGCCCTTGCCTATGAGCACGCGGGGCTGGCGCGACAAGCCCGAAATGATGAAGGCAAACGATGGCGGTGCCTTCACATAGGAGATAAAGATGATGAACGCAAGTACTGCTGCTCCCAGAATAATCCAAAAATACATTCCTTCCATAATTGACGATTTGCTATTTACGAATTAACGATAAAATAATTATGGGCAAATATAATGCAAAAAACTGAAACTGCCAAAACATTTCGATGGAAAATCAAAAAATGCGGACATAAAATCAAATTATTATGCTGTGGGCAACGAATAATTTGTAATTTTGCAGCACTATTGCTAACTTGACTTCGCACTTTGTGCATATATCTACTAAAACCATCATAATGGAACAGAAACAGTATTTCTTTGCCGTAGACCTGGGTGCCACCAGCGGCCGCACCATCATCGGCAACATCAGCGACGGACAACTGTCATTGGAAGAGGTGACGCGTTTCCCCAATCATCTCATTGAGCAGGGCGGACACTACTATTGGGACATTTACGCTCTTTACTTCGAGATTATACGTGGCCTGAAAGAGGTGGCCAAGCGTGGGCTTGACATCACCTCGATAGGCATCGACACCTGGGGCGTTGACTTTGTGTGCATAGCTGACGACGGTGCTATATTAAGGAATCCGCGCGCGTATCGCGACCCCATCACCTTCGACGCCATGAGCGACTATCTTGCCCACGTCGTTTCGAAGAAGGAGGTCTACGACATCACGGGCATACAGTTCATGAACTTCAACAGCATCTTCCAGCTCTACGCCATGCAGCGCGAGGGCAACGCTGCGTTGAAGAACGCCGCGAAGATTCTCTTCGTGCCTGATGCGCTGTCGTGGATGCTCACCGGCAATGAGGTGTGCGAATATACCATCGCCTCCACCAGCCAGCTCCTCGACCCGCGCACCAAACAGCTAGACGAGCGCCTGCTGGCTTCGATAGGACTCACCCGCGCGAAGTTCGGGCGCATGGTGCAGCCGGGCACTGTTGTTGGCGTGCTCACCGACGAGGTGCAGCGCCTCACCGGGCTGGGCCCCGTGCCCGTCGTGGCCGTGGCTGGGCACGACACGGGCAGCGCTGTGGCCGCCGTGCCTGCCAAGGACGAGAACTTTGCCTATCTAAGCAGCGGCACGTGGAGCCTGATGGGCATCGAGACGAAAGATGCCATCATCAGCGACCTCTCGTATGAGCGCAACTTCACCAACGAGGGCGGCATAGAGGGCACTACGCGCTTCCTGAAGAACATCTGCGGCATGTGGCTCTATGAGCGGTGCCGCCTGGAGTGGCCCGAAGAGGTGCAGAAGCTCAGTCACCCGGAGCTGCAAGGCTCGGCCATGCAGGTAGAGGCATTCCGCTCGCTCATCAATCCCGACGATGCCGTGTTTGCAGCGCCGTCGTCGATGATAGGTGCCATACAGCAGTACTGCCGCGACACCAACCAGCCTGTGCCGAAGACGCCGGCAGAGATTTGCCGCTGCATCTTCGACTCGCTGGCCCTGCGCTATCGCCAGGTGTTCCAGTGGCTGAAGGAGTTTGTGAGCGCAGACATTCCGGTGCTGCATATCATTGGCGGCGGCTCGCTGAACAAGTTCCTCAACCAGTTTACCGCCAACTCTACGGGAGCCACCGTGCTCGCCGGTCCGCAGGAGTGCACCGCCATTGGCAATATCATGCTCCAGGCCAAGGCTGCCCGCATGGTGAGCGACATCTGGCAGATGCGTGCCATCATAGCCAATAGCACCGAAATGGTGAAGTACGAACCGCAGGACAAAGCACAATGGGATGCTGCCTACGACAAGTACCTCTCTATCGTTTCTAAGTAGGAGGTTCGGCGTTCCTGCTGAATAGTGATTTCTTTAGATGAAGCGTGTCCTTTTCTCTGCAATTCTCGCACTCTGTGCATTGCCGTTGATGGCTGACGGAGTGGTGTGGTACGACGGCGAGCATCCCGTAGCCTATCAGGTGGAGGGGAAGGTGTCGCCCGTGGTGCAGCAGGCACTCCAGATGTTCTGCGAGGATATGGAACTGGTGACGGGCAAGGCCGCCGTCAGCGTCGGCAAGTCCTCCTCGCCCAGTGCCTCCGGCATGGCTCCCATCCGCATAGTGCAGGGCAATGGCAGCGACGACGGTTTCTGCATCAGCGTGCAGAATGGCCAGGTGGTGGTGGAGGGGCATAACGCCCGCGGCACTGCCTATGGCGTGCTGGAGCTGAGCCGCATGGCCGGCGTGTCGCCATGGGTGTGGTGGGGCGACGTGCGTCCTAACACACGTTTCCTGCAGCTGTCATTGCCCAGCGCGTTCCGCTTGGAGCATACGCCCAGCGTGGAGTATCGCGGCATCTTCATCAACGACGAGGACTGGAGCCTGCGCCCGTGGTCGAAGGACAACATGGGACCGCAGACCTACAAACGGCTGTTCCAGCTGATGCTGCGCCTGCGCGCCAACACCCTCTGGCCGGCCATGCACCCCGGCACGCCAGGATTCTTTACCGTGCCCGGCAATAAGGAGATGGCCGACTCGTTTGCCATCGTCATCGGCACCAGCCACTGCGAGCCGCTGCTGCGCAACAACGTGGCAGAGTGGGACCAAGCTTCCCGTGGCCCGTATAACTATATCACCAACCGCAAGCAGGTGCAGCAGTACTGGAAGGAACGTCTGCAGCAGGTGAAGGGCAGCGAAGAGCTGCTGACACTCGGCATGCGCGGCATACACGACGGCTCAATGGAGGGCGTGAAGACTCCTGAGGAGAAACTTACCGCTCTGCAGCAGGTCATCAACGATCAGCGTGAGCTTATTCGTAAATACTATAATAGAAATGTGGAGCGCGCGCCGCAGGTGTTCATACCCTACAAGGAAGTGCTGGAGATTATGGAGAGCGGTCTGCGCGTGCCCGACGACGTGACGCTGATGTGGTGCGACGACAACTATGGCTACCTCACCCGCCTGCCCGATGCAGAGCAGCAGAAGCGAAAGGGTGGGGGAGGCGTGTACTATCACCTCAGCTACTGGGGGCGTCCGCACGACTATCTGTGGCTCAGCACCACACAGCCCGGACTCATATATGAGGAGATGCGCACCGCCTATGACCATAACTGCCGCAAGCTGTGGATAGCCAACGTACACGACCCGAAGGTGGCAGCCTATCAGCTGGAGTTGTTCCTGGACTTGGCGTGGGACATAGAAAGCCTCACCGCTAACGCTAACGTTAACGCTAACGCGCTTACACTTGAGCAGCATTTGGAGAAGTGGCTCATGCGCCAGTTTGGCGGGCAAGTGGGCAAGGCCGTCTTCCCCGCCATGCACGAGCTGTACCGGCTCAACGCTATCCGCCGCCCGGAGTTCATGGGGTGGACGCAGGTGGAATTAGACAAGCGGCGCTACCCTGGCGGCAAGTCAGTGCCCGCCAGCACGGAGTTCTCGCTCAGCGAAGGCTACCGCCGCATGGAGGCTTTCGCCCGCATAGAGGCTACCGTCGACACCTGGCATCCCTTGGTGAGAGACTTCCTCGACGATGCCTACTTTGCACACGTGCTCTACCCCGTGCATGCCTCGGCTGCCATGACGCGCAAGATGCTCTCCTACGAGCCGCAGAGCCAGCAGGTATACGAAGAGATAAAGCTGCTGACGGAGCACTATAACACCATGAACCACGGCAAGTGGCACGGCCTGATGTCGGCCGCTCCCCGCGACCTGCCCGTCTTCGGCGAGGTGCGCACACAGTTCCCGCAGCATCCCTCAGTGGGGGCGCTCATTGCCCGCAACGCCTGCGACTATGCTGATTACACTCCTTCCTCACAGGGTGGTGACGGAGGTGGGGCTGCCATACAGATGCTGGGCCACTCCATGAGCGCCGTGGCATTGCCCAAGGATGCAACGCTGACGTATGAGTTTGACAGTCCACAAGAGGGCGACGCAGTGCTCTACACGGCGATGATTCCCACGCAGCCAAACGACCGTGGCGACTTGCGCTACTGTGTGGACATCGACGGCACTGCCCATGTGGCGCCCGATACCATCTCGCTGAAGACACCCTATCGCTCGGAGCGGTGGAAACAGAGTGTGCTGCGCGGACAATCGCTCAACAAGACCACTGTACACCTGACAAAGGGGTCGCACAAGCTCTACATCAAAGCCCTCGACCACCACATCATCGTCGACCAGTGGATGATAGACTTCTGCCCCGACCGTAAGTTCTACGTAATACCCGTAAAATGATATGAAACGTTTGTTACTAATACTCACCGTAGTCGTTTGCCAGGCGTCGCTCGGCTCTGCGCAGCAGAGCGTGGTTCACCCCTGGCAGGGAAAGCGTGTGGCCTATTTCGGCGACTCCATCACCGACCCGCGCAACAAAGCCTCGAAGAAGAAGTTTTGGGGCTTCTTGGAAGACTGGCTCGCCCAGCAGGCCTACGTCTACGGTGTGAGCGGACGCCAGTGGAATGACATTCCCCGACAGACCGACCAGCTGCTGCGAGAGCACGGTCAGGAGGTAGACGCCATCATCGTGTTCATGGGCACCAACGACTACAACAACGGCGTGCCCATAGGTGAGTGGTGGGATGAGCGCGTGACGCAGGTGGAGTATGGCCACGGCCAGCCGAAAGCCATGGTGACGCGCCGCCAGCGCACACCGTCGATGGATGCTACCACCTATCGCGGCCGCATCAACATTGCGCTCGACTCGCTGAAGCGCACCTTCCCCACAAAGCAGATAGTGCTGCTCACCCCCATACACCGCGCCGACTTCCATGCCAACGAGAAAAACTGGCAGTGCGACGAGTCGTACACCAATCAGTGTGGCGAGTACCTCGATGCCTACGTGGAGTCAGTGAAGGAGGCCGCCAACATCTGGTCGGTGCCCGTCATCGACTGGAATGCCACCGGCGGGCTCTTCCCTCTGCTCGACGTCCATGCTCCTTACTTCAACAATGCCGAAACCGACCGTCTGCACCCCAACGACGAGGGACACCAGCGCCTGGCACGCACACTCTACTACCAGCTGCTCACACTCCCGTGCACCTTTTAAGTATGTAACCATTTCCTTTCCATAGACAAACAAACAATTTCTTACCATATCAACCAAATTATTATCAAAGATGAAAGCAAACTTGATTGAACAGGCTTACGCTGTAGCAAAAGAGCGCTACGCAGCCATTGGCGTCGACACCGACGCAGTACTTGACCTGCTACAGAAACAGCAGCTCTCGCTGCACTGCTGGCAGACCGACGACGTTGTAGGCTTTGAGCGCAACGAGGCCCTCAGCGGAGGCATTCAGACTACGGGCAACTATCCCGGCCGTGCACGCACCATCGACGAGGTGCGCCAGGACATTGAGTTCGTGAAGACACTGCTCGGCGGCAACCACCGCCTGAACCTCCACGAGATATACGGCGACTTCGGCGGCAAGTTCGTTGACCGCGACCAGTGCGGTGTGGAGCATTTCCAGAGCTGGATTGACTGGGCCAAGGAGAACAACATGAAGCTCGACTTCAACTCTACTTCGTTCTCGCACCCGAAGAGCGGCGACCTAACGCTGGCCAACCCCGACAAGGGCATACGCGACTTCTGGATTGAGCACACCAAGCGCTGCCGCAAGATTGCCGACGCCATGGGCAAGGCACAGAACGACCCCTGCATCATGAACATCTGGGTGCACGACGGCATGAAGGATATTCCCGTACAGCGCAAGAAGTACCGCGAGATTCTGGCCGCTTCACTCGACGAGGTCATGGAGGAGAAGCTCGACTGGGTGAAGAACTGCTTCGAGGCTAAGCTCTTTGGCATCGGTCTGGAGAGCTACACCGTGGGCAGCCACGACTTCTACACCGCCTACTGCGCCACACGCAAGTGCATCTACACCCTCGACACCGGCCACTATGAGCCTACGGAGAACGTCAGCGACTTTGTGTCGACCCTGCTCATGTACGTTCCCGAGCTGATGCTCCACGTCAGCCGCCCCGTGCGCTGGGACAGCGACCACGTGACCATTATGAACGACCAGACGCTCGACCTCTTCAAGGAGCTGGTGCGCAGCGACGCCCTCGACCGCGCCCACGTAGGTCTCGACTACTTCGACGCCTCCATCAACCGCATCGGTGCCTATATCATTGGCAGCCGCGCCACGCAGAAGTGTATTCTCCAGGCTCTGCTCGAGCCGAAGCAGAAGCTGCGTGAGTATGAGGACAACGGGCAGTACTTCGAGCGCCTCGCCTTGATGGAAGAGGCCAAGTCAATGCCTTTCGGCGCCGTCTACGACTACTTCAACCTGAAGAACAACGTGCCTGTGGGCGAGGAGTTCATCGCTGCCATACAGCAGTACGAGCGCGACGTCACCAGCAAGCGTTAGTCAAAGCTAACCACACTTACGGCTGTTAGGTTTCCATACTTAGCAGCCGTATTTTGTTGCTACTATTTTCTCGGCCTCGCCGCGCGCTATCTTTCCTGTCTCGGTCATGGGCAGGGTGGGGGCGCTCACATAGTGGCGCGGCATCCAGTAGCGTGGAAGCACCTGCCGGCACAGGGCGGCTATGCGCTCGGTGTCGCCCTCTGTGGTGAGCAGTACCACGGCCTCGCCCAGGCGCTCATCTTTTTTGCGGGTGATGCAGAAGGGGGCTTTCAGGTGGGGGCGCAGCAGGGCTTCCACCTCTTCGGCCTGAATCTTGATGCCGCCAGAGCAGATGACGTTGTCCTTGCGCCCCAGTATGCGGAAGGCTGTTGCCGCTCCCGCACTCCCGATGGGGGCCGTTACGGCCATGTCGTTGGTGACGAGCGGCTCGGGGCACACGGCAGGGGCGTCAATCATGAGGCAGCCGTCGGCACTGAGCGCGATGCTAACCCCCGGCAACGGGGTGTACCACTCGGTGGCATCGGGGCCGTTCAGCCGGCGCATGGCTATGTGCGAGAGCGTCTCCGTCATGCCGTAGGTGCTCCACACATTGTTGGGGAATTGGCGCAGCTCTTGGGCCAGCGCGTCGTCAATGGCCCCGCCGCCTATGATGAGGTGCCTTATCTGCATGAGGCGGTGGCGCTCAACGGGGGTCTGCAGCGAGTTCCACACCTGCAGGGGCACCATGGCGGCGAAGTCGAACTGTTGGTCGGCCAGAGCGCTTATCCTCCTGTCAAGGAGCGGATGTCCGCCCGGCTCCACGCTTTCAAGCCGCAGGCCGCAGGTGAGGGCGCGCACCACCATCATCTTCCCGGCTATGTAGTCGAGCGGCAGGCATAGCAGGGCGGTGTCGCCCCGCTTCAGGCGCAGAAAGTTGCAGGTGGCGCGGGCCGAGGCCTCCATGCGGCACTTCTCCACCAGCAGGGGCTTCGGCTTGCCGGTAGAGCCGCTGGTGTGCACGCTGACGTAAGGGCTGTCGCTCTGCCATTCGTCGATGAACGCTTCTAGGGTCATATCATTTGTTGTCTTGGTAGCTGCTCAGAGGGGAGTAGGCCCCATTCGTAACATTCGTATGATTTGTGGTTGATGCTTCGTATACACTGCAAGTGCTCATCTGCCTGTATGCCAGAGCTGGTCGTCACGAATCTCTAAAGGCATAGGTATGTTGTCGGTGAAGAGCAGTCCGGTGCCGAGGCCCTGGGGCATGGTGATGTGCGAGCCGTAGACGTCGGTGCAGAACCGCGCTATGGCGTTCAGGCCGATGTTGCTCTCCAAGGCGCTGGTCATCCACGAGCCGATGCCCTCTTCCCGGGCCAGGGCTATCCACTCGCGGCAGCCCGCCATGCCTCCGTGCAGCGATGGCTTCAGCACAATGTATGCCGGCTTGATGATGTGCAGCAGCTGGCGCTTGGCCTCAGGGTCGTTCACGCCTATCAGCTCCTCGTCGAGGGCTATGGGCAGTGGTGCGTCGCGGCACAGCTCGGCCATGTTGGCCCATTGTCCCGCCTTGATGGGCTGCTCTATGCTGTGCAGGGCATACTGCGACAGCAGCTCCAGCTTGTAGAGCGCCTCGCCATCGTCGTAGCGGAAGGCACCGTTGGCATCGACCCGCAGCTCCACCTCGCGCGGCCCGTAGTGCTGGCGTATGCGGCGCAGCAGCTCCAGCTCCTGTTCGAAGCCTATGGCGCCAATCTTCAGCTTGATGCAGCGGAATCCCTGCTGCAGCTTCTGCTCTATGCGCTGCTGCATCTCGTCGTAGGTGCCCATCCACACTAGTCCGTTGATGGGTATGCCCTCCTCGCCCCTGGTGAAACTGTTTTGCGCAGCGTCGCCTTGCTCTAAGCCCAGGAAAGCCGTCTCCAGTGCGAAGAGCATGCTGGGGTAGGGGCGCAGGACCTCATAGGGTATGGCTCCTGTACGCTCCACCTCATCGCAGAAGTGGCGCAATGTGGTGTAGTATAGTTGTGGTGGCAAGGCGTCGCAGCTCAAGTCGGGCAGCGGTGCACACTCGCCCGTACCTGTGGCGTGGCCGTCACTCACCGTCACTATCCATATCCTGCGCTCGGTGTAGACGCCGCGCGAGGTGCCTGCTGGCTGCTTGAAATGGAGCAGTCGCTCCGTCACATTCACTTTTATACTTCTATCCATATTTTTTAATTAATGATCTGCAAGGTAGTGCTACTGACACTGAGAGGCGGGCGGTCGGGCTATCTCTGCTCGGGAATGCCCGTCGCTGCTCAGTAGCCGCAGTTAAGAGCGGAGGCCAAACAGCGTTTCAACCGCAACAGGCCGGCATCGTTTCCTTCAATCAGTCTGCAAAGTTACGAATAGTTGAGAGCAAAACAAAAGAATTCATTCTTTTTTTTTGCCGAGGCGCAGTAACTTCGCCGCGATGCGGCTGAGGGTACTCCAACTTCTTAACTCCCGACGGTTAAGTGCATAATAATAGAACGCGTCAAACGTTATTGTATAAATGCCAATCCGTCACAGCATGGAGTGCTGCGACGTGTGGAGCTATGAAAATGCAAACAAGATGCAAACTGCAATGGCTACTGTTTTGCAATGATTTCACTACTTTTGCACGCAAAAACATTTAGCGATGAAACAAATACTGATGATGTTGACGGCCATCCTGCTCATTGGATGCCATTCCGACGGCGACATCTCCAAGCAGTGTGTGCTTGATGGCGCCTGGACGCTGCAGCAGGTGGATTATCCCTACGACCGCGACGATGATTTTTACTCCGAACAGGAGGGAACACTCCTGCGGCTGTACAGGGGCGACAGCGTGATGTACCAGTGCTGGCTGACGCGAACGCCGACGGGACTCGTTGTAAGGCCCATTCAGCAGCTCAACATCACCCTAATAAACAAGGGCGGCGGCGAATATGTATATCTGGAGGGCGGCGACCCAAGGCCGCTCACCGTTGTGGGCGATACCTCCATCATTATACAGCACAATGGCATACTGTACACTCATCGTCGCGCCGACAATATAGCAGAGGAATGGGGCGACGACATTGTAGCCATCACTGCTGCAGACATGCAGAGAGAAGGACAGGCAGAAGCGCCAAGCTATGTGCTCTCGGCCAAGGAACGCAGGCAGGCCAGCATTATTCACGGCTTTCTGTTCTCTTCTGTCGCGGTAGTCGTACTGCTGTTGCTCATTGCCCGCATTGCCATACAGAACCGCAGGGCCAAGCGCAGGCTGCAGCTGCAACTGCAGCAGATTCAGGAGGTGCAGCAGGAGCGTCCGCAAGCCGTAAGGAAAGCTATCGAATCGGTGGAAGAGGCCTACTTCGCCTCCGACGACTATGAGGCACTGCAACGCCGCATTGCCACAGGGCAGCGGCTGAAGGAGGAGGAGTGGCAGACAATAGACGGTGAGATAAGAAAAGTGTATCCGGGCTTCGGCAGCCAGCTGCGCGGACTATATGCCATGTCAGAACTCGAGTATCAGGTGTGCAAACTCATCAAGCTCCGCATCGCCCCCAAGGATATTGCCACTGTGCTGGCCCGCGACATGAGCACCATCAGCACCGTGCGCAGCCGACTCTATGGCAAAGTGTTCGGCCGTAAGGGTGGTGCGAAGGAATGGGATGATTTCATCCGTTCCATCGGTGTGTAAGCAGTGTGCCAACAAGATGCAAAGTGAATGCAAAGCAGATGCAAACTCAAAACCTTGGCCCAATGGCCGAAACACCGTACTTTTGCAATGTCAAACCTCAACAAAAAAATGTAAAGCTTATGAAACGAGTAATGTTAGTGATGGCAGCGGCACTCATGAGTGCGCTGCAGGCAAGTGCCCAAAACGTGAAAATCGACGACAAGGAACTCGTCGGCGTGTGGCTCATGGAGTCAATGCAGTGGGAGGGCGAGCGGAAAATTGTGTGCGGAAAGGCGAATGGCTATACTCAATTTAAATATTACGGTCCAGACGGCGAGTATGCATCTGCAGGCATAGCTATGACGAATGATGGCCAGTGCGTGGTGATGCCACAAGAATATGGCAACTATTCTTTGAAAGATGGTTGGTATATGGAAATGGGGCGCAAACCTTTGAAAGATGCTGTAGTCCTGATAGACAAGACTACGTATAAGGGCACTTGGATGAAGCGCCACGACATTTGGAAGAAGCAGCTGAACATGCCTGAGGAACTGCGCAAGTACATTGTAGACTGCTGCCGCATGAAGGAGACGCCTGCCAACATTCAGCAGCTTATCAAGCAGACAATGTTCAAGTAACGGCGTTAGTGTGTTCAGTTTAGTGCTCCCCATATTGTGCAAGCTTTAACGGAATACCATAGCTAAACAACAAAAACGAGTAGTAAAGTTAGAATAGTACCCGGGACCTTTCTGGAGGCCGCAGCGATGCGCCCTCCAGAATTTGGTGTAAGTCCAGCAGTAAATGGTGTTAATTACTAATAACGCAGCACCGATTACTAAGAATGAACGTTAAATAATCGCTCTTTTTGCGATTTTCCTGCCTACTAAAGCTTTAGTTATCTAAAACTTTAGTAATTTTGCTCTTGTAATTATCATTGACATTATTTATTATAGCGTAGCGCATGAAGACACTGACCAAAGGCGAGACACAGGTGATGAACATCCTGTGGAACATGCAGCAGGGAGCCTGCGTGGCCGACATACAGAAACAGTTCCCAGAGCCGCAGCCTGCCTACACCACCATTGCCACCTTCCTGAAGATAATGGAGCAGAAAGGCTATGTGGAGCGGCGTAAAAGCGGGACGGGCAAAATGCTCGTCTACTCACCGCTGATGACTCGTGAGCGTTACCGCCGTCTGGTGATGGACGACGTGAAGGACACGTTCTTTGGCGGATCGGTGAAACGGCTCGTGTCGTTCTTCGCCGAGGAGGACGAGCTGACGCAGGAGGACATCGACGAGATACTCTCCATCTTGCAGAACAGGAAAACGGCATAGCTGTTTCTCCCTACCACGAATTGAACGAATAGCGCGAAAAAGATGTTTCTTCAACAACGAATAATACGAATAACAGAATGACGCTGACCGATTTGATATGTTACGACCTGAAGATGGCGGCACTGATAGCCGTGTTCTACCTCTTCTATATGCTGCTGCTGGCCCGCGAGACCACGCACACGCTGAACCGCACCGTGCTGCTCACGGGCATCGTCCTTTCGGCGGTGTTGCCACTGTGCGTTATCACCATACATAAACAGGTGCTCACCCAGCCACTCCCTGTGAGCGGGGATGACCTGCAAACGCTGGGAGGAATGGCGGCTGACACAGCAACTACTCCCCTCACTCACAGCGGGTGGCTGGGACTGCTTGGGGGTATTCTTCTTGCAGGCATTCTCATCCGCTTGCTGTATGTGGGGCTCGGCTATTGGAAGTTGCGCCAGATGACAGGCAGGGGCGAGCACCATAGGCTGCCCTCTGGCACCAAAGTGTGTGTGGTCGACGCTCCCGTGGGACCGTTCTCGTGGATGAAAACCATCGTGCTGTCGCGTGCCGACTGGACACCTGCCGACTCGCATGCGGCTTTAGCCGGACAGCCCTCATCGCTATCTCCCATCCTCGCACACGAAGAGGCGCATGTGCGCCATCGTCATAGCTACGACGTTGTGGTCGTAGAAGTGCTCACGGCTCTGCAATGGTTCAACCCCGTGGTGTGGTATCTGCGTCAGGAACTGCGCACACTCCACGAGTATGAGGCCGATGCAGCCGTCATCTCACGCGGCTTTGACGAAAGCCAGTACATTCACTTGCTGATGCAGAAGGCAACCGGCATTCAGGCCTGTGCCCTTGCCAACGGCATCAAAATTCACAAAACAAAAAAACGAATTATCATGATGCTCAAACCTAAATCAAAACGTAAGGCATGGCTCAAAGCCCTATACATAGTACCCGTTGCCTTCGTATCGCTGGCCATGACGGCCAAAACCGTAGTTGACTATGAGACCACCCCGACTGACGGCACCGCCATAGTGCAGAATGAGGACCCCGTGTTCGAAGTCTGCGAGCAGATGCCCCAGTATCCTGGCGGCGAGGCGCAGCTGATGCAGTTCATCGCGCAGAACGTGAAGTATCCCGCCATAGCGGCAGAGAACGGCGTGCAGAGCCGCGTGCTCGTGCAGTTCATAGTTGAGAAGGACGGCAGTCTGAGTCATTCCAAGGTTTTAGAAACCTCTCAGGGCACTGGTGAGGCGGCGACTATTACTGTAACGGCCATAGGCATGACCGACGAGCAGCAGCAGGCAGAAGATGCTCGCAACGCCGGCATGCAGGCACTGAGAGACGAGGCGCTGCGCGTGGTGAACGCCATGCCTAAATGGACACCCGGCAAGCAGCGTGGCCAGACCGTGAGAGTGAAATATACCATTCCTATCACCTTCTGTCTACAGTAAAGTTTAGGAAATGATATAACAGTTGACCTGCCCTGAGGATGCCCGTAGGCACTCCCCGCCCCTTTCAGGGGAGGGGCAGGGGTGGGGTGTTGGCTGTCCTTAATGTAATGTCTAACCTGCGCTCCTCTCAGCGCATGGGGATATTACTGACCCCACCCCTACCCCTCCCCTACAAGGGAGGGGAGTGCCTACGGAGTCCAGGCCAACTCCTATATGATTGCCAAAGTTTAAAAAATCATCCTTTCTGCGAACGATTTCTGTCTTTCTGTGTATGCATTAACAGAGAGACAGAAATTGTTTAATCATATAAAGCAGAAAATGAGAATGAAAAGACTATTGTTGATGACTGCGCTGGCCGTGCAGAGCCTCGGCATTGCGGCGCAAGTGAAGACGCTGCGGGTGGAGAGCCCCCTCGTGTCGGAGAAGGACTTTGTGTGGTATGTGGAGCAAAAGGAGGCGTGGAAGGCTGCAACGCAGAAAGACCCCGCTAACGAAACGGCATGGCTGAACTACTACCACGCTGCTCACTATATGGGGTGGTGGGGAAACAATTCCGACAGCATAGTGCGTCAGGTCATCACTGAGATGAAACAGGCCATCCCTGATTCATACACCTACAACTTTTGCGCCTATCGCGCCGGTGTGAGCGGTCACACCACAGAGAGCGACGGCGATAAATATGCCGAGGCAGCGCTGGCAAAGCTACCCGACGAGATGCAGTTCTTCGACTACGACCAGTGGGTGTGCTATCTGGCCATGAAGGGATATGAGCAGCGCATGCAGCAAATGGCCAAGCGCTATTTCGACAGCGGCATCTACTCTGAGGCCGTGCTGCGCTATAGCTACAACGAGCTGGCAGGCATGGACCAGGACGGCATCTACCTGGGCAACGGCGATGCTGCCATCATACCTAAGTGGCTCATTCAGGAGGGCATGGGCATGCACAAGGACAAAACCATTGTATGCATACCGTTCCTTGCCGTGAAAGAGTATCGTGAGTGGTTGGGCAAGAAGCTGAACGTCATTTTCCCTGATTGGGAATCAGGAGCCTACAACAGCTATGACACTTACGAGCGTGCATTGCTGCAGGCCATCATCGACAGCTATGGCAGCAAGGTGTATTTCTCGACCACCACACCCACGAAGACGATGGAGCCGTGGAAGCAAAGCCTCTACAACGAGGGGCTGCTGCTGAAATACTCGAAGAAACCCTATGACAACCTCGTAGTGAAGCGGCGCAACGTGGAGGAGCGGTACATGCTGGAGTATCTGCTCGTGTCGTTCCACCCGGAGTGGACAACCGGTCAGCGGCTCTCGGCCAACTACGCCGTGCTCTTGGCCGACCTGTTGCCTTACTACGCCAAACACGACGCGAAACGCTACGACTGGCTGATGCGGCTGTTGGTGTCGGGCGTGATGAACACCTCGCTCGACGAGGAGCACAAGCAGAGTATTCTGCAGCAACTGATGATAGCAGAGAAGTAAGACCATGAGTGGCCGCTCTCCTCTCCCTGCATGCGAGGAGAAAGCGGCGCTGGCAAGAACCATCGAGTTATTATCATGCTTATTCCCCTGCGACTGTCGGCACTGACCGATGAACAGCTGATGAAGCGGGCCGCCCGAGGCAGCGACCGAGCCTTCGAGGAACTCTACAACCGTCATGCCCGGCGGTTGCAGGGATTCTTCGTCAGGCGTCTTGGCGACGATGCCGACTTGGCTGCCGACTTTATGCACGACACCTTCCTGCGCCTCTATGCCGCCCGCGAGCGATACCACGAGGGCAACAGCTTCGGCGCATGGCTCTACACCATTGCCTACAACCTCTGCAAGAACCACCGCCGCTCACACCTCGCCATCGTGTCTGAAAACTGGGGCGAGGAAGGCGGCTCCCCCGCCGACGACAGCTCAGACATTGAACTCGACCTCGACACTTCACTTCTGCACGATGCACTGCGCAACGTACTGAAAAGTCTGCCCGAACCCTATGCCATGCTTTTCTCACTGCATTATGAAGAGGAGCTCACCATACCCCAGATAGCGCAAATCACAGAGCTGCCTGAAGGCACCGTGAAGTCGCGCCTGCACAAAGCCATGAACATTATCAAACGAAACTTGAAGCAATATGAAAACCGATAACCACGACATCATCAGCATGGTCCGCCAACTGCGCGACGAAGAGAACGAAGCACTGCGTGTTAGCCCATGGAAGCGCCATCGCCATTTCCACATACCCTCGTGGCTTGTAGCCATTCCTGCTGCCGCTGTTGCAGGCTTCATCTTGGGCCTATGGTGCAATGACTCGTCGCGGTTGGGCGAAGAGAAGCTGTCGGCCCTCGTCGACACCATATATATTGAAGTGCCCCAACTGCAGGCTTCGCAAGACACCGCCTTGGCTGAAGCAGCCCGTAGCACCATGACTGAAGCAGCCCACAGCGCCAGCCCCTCTGCTGCTGTCTCTGCCACAGCCGCCCATCCATCTGTACGCTCGCCCAGACCGTCGCGCCGCCAGCAGCCATCCATCGGCCGCCCCGTGGCCGACGACCACATACGTTACGACTTGTTGGTGAGAAACTAATACGCCCGCCTCGTATGGATGGCGGGCGAGGCTTTTTCAGCTCTTTTTAGCCCGTTATTAAGAACTATTAACGGCGCAGCCTGTGTTTTTCGGCGTTCCTCGCGTTATTATAATAGTGAAAAGAAACACTCAACATAATAATATATGAGCAAGCCATTCATCATCCTCTTCTTTGTAGCGCTGTTCTTTGGCATGGCGTCTGCAAGAGCCGAAGTGATAAAAGGCCGTGTGGTGGACTCGGAGACAAAGGAGCCGTTGCCCGAAGCCTCGCTGAAACTGACGAAGAAGCTTGGCGACAACGGCTTTATGACGATGATGACTAAGACTGACTCACTGGGCGTGTTCCACATGTTTGCCGATGGCAAATGCACCATTGAGGCATCGATGCTGGGCTATTATTCAAAGACGAAAACGGTGCTGGCATTCGGCAACAGTCAGAAAGACACGCTCGACATAGGCGCCATAGAGCTGAAGATGTCGCCGCAGATGCTGAAGATGGTGCAGGTGACGGGCCGCGCCCGGCGTTTCACGGTGCGGGGCGACACCATCGTCTTCCATCCAGAAGCATTCCATCTGCAGGAGGGAGCACGGCTCGACGAACTAATCAGAAAACTGCCTGGTGTGGAGGTGGACAACGCCGGACGCATGTCGTGGAACGGCAAACCCATTCGCTTGACCATGGATGGCGAGAGCATGCTGGGCGGCGAACAGCTGATGAGTCAGTTGCCCGCTGAAGCGGTGCAGGACATCAAGGCGTATAACAGAGCCTCAGAGTTCTCAGAGCGCACAGGCAGAGATGACGGTACTCAGGATATGGTGCTCGACCTTACTATCAAGCCAGGCTTCCTCGACCGTTGGTATGGCGACGTGCAGGCCGGGTATCAGACTCCCGAATACTATGAGGGCGAGCTGACTATGAACCGTCTGTCGAAGACCGACCCTGTGATGGTGTTTGCCAATGCCAACAATATAGAGAAGCGCATTCGCAAAAGCATGAACGGATGGAGTGGAAGCTGGGGCAGCGGCTACGGACAGGAGCAGGGCACTGCCGCCGGCTATCAGCACAAATGGAAAGAGAAGGAGGGCACACAGGAGCTGAAAAGCCAGTACAGCTTCACCGGTGGCATTATACATGATGACAACTGGAACACTTCGCACGAAGAGACAGAGAACTACCTGCCCAACACTGCCGCCACGCGCTCTGCTACTGAGCTGTACCATCGCAGCCACAGGATGAACCCCAACTTCAACGCCGACCTGCGCTGGGCTGTCGACTCGCTTAACACCTTCACACTTCGCGGCAGCGTAGACTACCTCAAGAAACGCTCCCACAGCCGCCAGACCCAGGAGCAAAGCGAAGCCCATGGGGCCGATGTCCCGTATGCTGCGATATTATCGCAGCAAAACACCACTCACGATGAAGGCCACACCACCGAACTCAGCACCACAGCATCGTGGGAACACTACGTGAAGGACGGCTCATTGGGAGCAAGCTTCCAGCTGAACTATTCCGACGGCAAGGCCGACAGCCGTACTGACCGCACCGTTACCTCTCATACAGCATCGATAGCTTCGTCGAGGCTAAGCCAGTTCTCTACATCGCCTAATACCAGGCTCTATACTGTGGGCGAGCTACACCACGCACGCTGGCTCACAAAGAAATGGATGATGCAGGCCACCTATAGCTTCCTGCATGAGCGCAAAGACAACGACTGTGACTTCTTGACCAACGGAGTGGCAGATGCTGCCAACTCCTATCGCGACCATTACACCAACAACAGGCACTACTTCCGCATCGACCAGACCATCAACCTGTCGCCGCTTCAACTCATGCCCAGCATCACCGCCAAATGGCAGCGCGAGCATCAGGACTACCGGCGTGGACTGCTCGACACTGCCGCTGTGCGCCGCAGCCTGCTCGTTGATCCGTCACTGCGTGCCACGTGGAAACTGAGCAGGACTGCGGGCTTCGAACTGAACTACAGCTTCCGCACCAGTCAGCCCAACATCCTTCAGACCATAGGCTACCGCAATCTCACCAACCCGCTCTACATCACTGAGGGCAATCCCGGCCTGAAAGACTCACATATACACAGCGTCAAGCTGGCGTACAACATGGTGCTGGCGCGTACTCAGACCTCGCTCAGTGCCAGCGTGTCATATCAGCACATAGACCGCGACCAAGTGACGACCCTCAGCTATAACCCCATGACAGCTGTCTACGTCAGCCGCCCTGAAAACGTTCGTGGTAGCCGCACGTGGGAGTTCCGCTTCGACATAGACCAGACACTCGGTGAGTTGCTGCGACTGGAGAACGAGTTCCGCCTCAACAACGAGCAGCACTACGGCTACCTTACTAGTGTGCTCGGTGGGCTTTCCACCGAGCGCCTGCTCCTCAACCGCCAGGCCAGCTTTCATCCCAAGAACCGCCTCACTCTGTCGTTTGACAAGAACTGGCTCAAGGTCTCCGTCTTCGCCAAGATAGAGGCCGACCGTCTGCGCTTCTCTTCCTCGCCCGAACAGAACACCACCCTTTGGAGCAACGACTTCGGCCTAGAAGCCGAGGCCACTGTGGGCAGCTTCGTCTTCGAGACTGATCTCACCGAGACCACCCGCCGAGGCTATGCCGCAACTTCGATGAATCGCAACATGCTCCTCTGGAATGCTGCCGTCACCTGGAAGATTCTGAAGAACAAGGCACGCCTGAAGCTGGAGTTCGAAGACATACTCAACAAGCAGGACAGCTTCTGGAGTGAGCGCACCGCCTATCAGCACACCACCTCTTGGCAGGACTTCCGCCACCACTACATTAACATCAGTTTCACCTACCACCTCGACGCAAAGCAGAAGGACTCTCCCTCTTCATGGTGATGGCGCAAGCGCAGGGACTCCGTAGGCCTCCCTTAGCGCGCAGTGCTTGACCACCCACGAAAAAAAGTTCCGGCAATTGTGTAATATCTTCCAGAAAGTAGCGTCTAACTTAATAGAGACAAGGAAACACAACAACAATTAAACGTTACAAGTATGGATTGGATTACACCTCCCCTGGTATGCGCCATCATTTTTGGCTGCATCTACAAAGTGATTGAACTGTTTGTGCGCAAGCGCGAGCGACTGACCATCATCAACAAGATGACCGAGATTTCGAACGTCGACTTCAAGGGCATCAACATCTACAGCAGCGGCAATAAATTTACATCCTTGCGCGTTGGCTGGCTGCTGCTGGGTGTCGGCTGCGGGTTCCTGCTTGGGTTCCTCATCAACCTGATGGCCACCTACGGTCGATATGCGTATGATTTAAACTCGGTAAGGGAGTATCACAATGTGGTCTCCGGCATCGTCTACACCGCTTGCGTCTGTATCTGCGGTGGCATTGGCCTGCTGCTGTCCTACCGCGCCGAGCATAAGGCTCAGCAGCCAGCAGAAAAGAAGGAAGAAGAGTTCTAACACGAATTACCACGAATGATTCATGTGGTATTAATGGCCGATGAATGGTCGTTCGTGTGAAGAAGACTTGTGTTCATGCAAAGTGACGAGCAGCGACTGATAGCCCGTATCCTCGACGGCCACGCCGAGGACTTCGGCTATTTTCTGGAGCGTTACGGCGAGGAGGTCTTCGCCATCGTTTCGCGACTGGTGCCGCAACAGGAGGATGCCGAAGAGCTGGTGCAGGATGCTTTCGTACGCGCCTTTAACCGGTTAGAGACCTTCGGCGCCCGCTCGTCGTTCTCCACATGGATATGCCGTATTGCCTATACTACAGCCGTCTCGTGGCTCAGGAAGCAACGCATCAAGTATCTCAGCATCGACGACCAGCCGCAGCTTTCCAACACTGAGGTAGACGAGGCCCTCGATGACGAGTCGCACATCGATGAGCTGCGCCGCGCCATCGCCCAGCTGAAACCCGACGAACAGACGCTCCTACAGCTCTATTACTTCGATAACCGGCCACTGGCCGACATCGCCTACATCCTCGATGTGGAGGCGGGCGCCATTGCCACCCGCCTCCACCGCATACGACGAAAACTATATCTACTGATGAACCAAATGCTACGAAACAGATGAAGATGCAAACCCCACCCCCAACCCATCCCCTTGACGGGAGAAAAGTGCCTGCTGACAGCTCTCCCCTTGACGGGAGGGGAGCACCGGCACTACGCCAAGCCCTCATTCCCATGGAGACGAAGCGCCTACCCTCGAACTTCGCCTACACCACTATGCAGCGCATACGCCGCGAACAACGCGAGGCCGAGCGACGCCAGCGCATCGTTGCCATCGCCTGCATCGTTGGCGTATCGCTGTTGGGCCTTTCCATCTTCGGCTATTTCTTCGGCAAGTCTTTACTCCGTTCGCTCATCGCTGCCTTCAGTCTGCCTGGTAACCTCTCGCTCGTTCCACCAACGCTGTTCTGTCTCGTCTTCTTCGCATTGCTGAACCACTGGCTCCTACGCCGCTATTCCACAACGCAAAGAACACCTAAAGAAGCCCCTTGAGGGGAAAATTGCCATTTCTTTGCCGAAGTAAAGACTTTCACCCTCGCTGGTCTGTTTTGGGGCTTTACCGAGGGCTGATGAATATAAGCAGCAGACGACAACGGACTTTTATGCACTACAGTGACAGATGGAGATATGCAGCGGACGACGACGGACTTTTATGTGTGTTTCTTGGGCATTTTTGCCGTTTGTCAAGTCCAACTGACAATAGAAGGTCATTTTAAGGCTTTGCCGATAGTTCGATAATCGGCTAAAACCTGGGTTCTTGTACCACCGTTGTATCTCGGATGTACTAAGTATCTGGGATTCAATGGCGGTTAATAATTCAAAGCCAAGTCTGGTATGTCATTTCCGCTCATTTTTGAGGAAATGGGC
>JAEEGG010004910.1_pt1 | contig 32232 bp, 24 predicted proteins | sample 9134161 | NCBI WGS metagenome assembly JAEEGG01 (sample SAMN16246543, study PRJNA631951) | gut metagenome | biome: gut microbiome; feature: rumen; material: CR-attached | host: Bos | place: Iran: Karaj | collected 2018-10 | reverse complement strand
GTCTCAGTTCGGATCGGAGTCTGCAACCCGACTCCGTGAAGCTGGATTCGCTAGTAATCGCGCATCAGCCATGGCGCGGTGAATACGTTCCCGGGCCTTGTACACACCGCCCGTCAAGCCATGGAAGTCTGGGGCGCCTGAAGTTCGTGACCGAGAGGAGCGGCCTAGGGCGAAACAGGTAACTGGGGCTAAGTCGTAACAAGGTAGCCGTACCGGAAGGTGTGGCTGGAACACCTCCTTTTTGGAGCGTGGTTCTCTGACTTGCGACGCTGGTTCGGAGGTGCAAGGCGCTTGCACTTAAGTCTTTCATTATTATACAGGCTCTTAGCTCAGTTGGTTAGAGCGCTACACTGATAATGTAGAGGTCGGCAGTTCAACTCTGCCAGGGCCTACCGAGAAGCCGGCCACCAGACCGGCTTTTTTTATTGCCCTCATGGGCACCCGGGGGTATAGCTCAGCTGGTAGAGCACATGCTTTGCAAGCATGGGGTCGCCGGTTCGAATCCGACTACCTCCACTGAAAACCGCAACAGATTTATTTCTGCTGCGGTTTTTCTTTTTAGTGCCCCAAATAGTGCCCCAATTTTTCTTGGGAAAATTGTTTGTTTTTATTTGGATACAAGTGGATTCAGAAAAGTGCTTTATAAACCTATCACCTTTTTTACTATTACCCACGAGCCAGTCTTATCAGAGCCTTCCCTTATGAGGATGCCAAGCTCTTTTAATGAGGAAATATCTCTTATAATGGTTCTTCTTGTCACTGTAAAATGTCCCTGAATTTCATCAATTGTTATTCTATCATCATTTTTGATAAGGACCAATATAGATCCCAATCTCTTAGGGAGTTCCGATAAAAATACAGTGTCATTTACAGTGACATTTACAGTGACATTATTTGTCTTTTCTGTCTCATTTACAGTGTCATTCAAGAAAACGGGATGGACAGGGACTGTAGCCATGAACCAGGAGTACGAGTCATCAAATTCATAGCGGACGGCTGGTGACCCGTTGGTTTTCATGGCCGCATTGATGGTTGGGATTCCCGTTGACTTTCCTTCGGTGATATTCAGTTCTTTGAAGAAATCACCAATCCGGCGATTTCGATACTGACGCGGGCGAACAATGCTTTTTGTAAAGTCCTCTGGCTTCAGAGAACGGTCAGGCCCTCCAGGGTTACTGATATACATGGCATCCGGTTCGATCTCAATAGTAATAGGCTCTCTTTTCCGATAATCGTAATGGTAAAGGCAGTTTCCGATAATCTCTTCCAGCGCATGGATCGGGTAGTTGAATGCCCGGTCTGCTTCAGGTTTGTAATCGCGCTTCTGGACATTCTCCTTGATGACATTGGTCTCAAGATAAGCCATTGTCTTACGGTAGATGCTGTCAATGGGGCCTTTGATTGAAGGAATTTCTATGAAATTGTCGGGATCCTTTGATTTCCCTTTTGGGAAGATGGTGATGTCTACCTGCAAATACGGAAAGAACTTCTCTGGGTGATCATTGAACATCATCAGTGCCACGTTTCTGGGATAAATGGCTTCACGTGGCCCTGCCAGAAGTTCCATCGCTTCCAGAATGTTGCGGAAGGGCTCGGTTTCAATCTGCTGGGCAAGTTTACTACCGGTCTTGACCAGGAAATCCCTGACAAGCGTCTGAGAGACATCGGCAATGGATGCCATTGTATTGGCACGGTCATCGAACGGCGTATCGTTTGCCAAGTCAAGGAGTTCCCGGAGCAATTGACCTTTTGGAACGATGGAAGAAGAGTTATACCTGACTCTATAGTTGTATTTCTTCTCTTTGATGGTAACGTCATCCGGAATTTCGTATGGACGGTCTTGACCGGCGGGGCACCAGATAACGAAGACGGTCTTCCCATCAATTTCCTCTGTGCTTGTCTTGGGATGATAGACCGGCCTGATAAGATTATTGAAGGTGATCATTTCCTTGCCCAGAGGCTCAATTTGCTCCAGAGGAATCCCTTTGACCGGACGGATGGGCAGTCCATCTTCCTCCTTGACACCGATAACAATATAGCCGCCGCTTTCATTGGAGATGTCGTTTGCAAACGCACATATGGAACGATAGATGGGAGCCGGGTTCCACCCCTCTTTAAACTCAATCCTGTGACCTTCAACTGTGCGCCCGTCCAGGAGCCTTTCTATGCTTATCGGCAGTGCCATAGTACAATCTTTTTGCGAATTTAACGATTCTTCCTCAATTTCTACAACAAATTGTTGAATTTGGTCATAGACTCTGCCTTGATGGAGTCGACGATGTCGATGTAGGGCTTCATGGCCTTGTAGTCGCTGTGCCCTGTCCATTTCATAACGACGTTGGGGGAGATCCCCATAGAAAGCGCCTGGACGATAAAAGTACGGCGGCCTGTGTGGGTGCCGACGAGTTCCCATTTGGGGTACACGTTATCCTGACGGACATTCCCTTTATAAGTTGTTATGCGAACCGGGTCATTGATTTCGGCCAGTTTGCATAGCTCTTTCAGGCTGCGGTTCATGGCCTGGTTGGTGAAAGAGGGAAGGGCTCTGTCGCCAGAGAAGGAGATATCCTTGTATTTTTCCAGGATGGCTTTGGTGATGTCATTCAGTTCGATAGACACGCTGTCGCCTGTCTTGATGGTGGTCACGTCCATGTGGTTCCCTTTGATGTCGCTGCGGCGGAGATTGTCGGCATCGGAATGCCGCAGGCTGGAGAAGCAGCAGAAAAGGAAGATGTCCCGGACGGGCTCCAGCTTGGAGCCTGACAGATCCAGATTCTTGACTCGCAGCAGCTCTTCTTTTGATAGGTAGATTATGGGTTTCTGCGTCTGCTTGAGGGTGGGCTTGAAGGTTTTGAAAGCCGGATTAACGGGATACCCCACGTCTCGCGCCCATCGAAAGAACCAGGTGAGATACTCCAGCTTTTTCTTGATGGTAGTGTTGTTAAGGCCTACCTGAACGGCCTTTTCTTCCTCATCTTCCTCTGCGTTCTTCTTCTTTTTCGCCGGAAAAACCTTCTTCTTATCACGGAGATAGCCGACAAATCTTGTGAGGGCGTCCTCGTCCAGTTCGGAAAGTTTTACCTTGGAGTCGAAGTTCTGCAAATCGGCCCGAAGGGCAGACATTTTCTCGAAGGTAGCGATGGTCCAGGCGTTCTTTTCTCCGCATTTGCGGGTGAATTCGTCAAGTACAACAAACATATCCGGTTCTTTGGGCTTCTGTTCCCGTTTGTTCTTTTCCGGCTCTGGCCGTTTGGGAATAACACCTTTTATCCGCTCCTCATATTTTTTCTGAATTTGTGAGGGCGTAGGGATGACATCCATCGCCTCATAGAACTTGAAAGCCGTTTCCATCTGGTCCCGAAGATTCCGCAGATTTGTATTGATGCTTAGCGTAGTTTCTCCTTTCGGCCCTTTGTATCCGTCTTTTACCAGACCTGATTGCTGGTCCCAGAACCTCGCATCATTGAGAGAGTGACCGGTTTTAAAGTCAATCCTTTGTGCGTTAAAGGATACTCTCATCCTTATCTGGAAAATGTCTTTGTTTTTCCCGATAGGGCGAGTCTTGAAAGAGATCGTATGTTTAATTTCCATATCAAAAAATGTCAAAAATGCCCCAATAGTGCTCCAAAAACAGTCGGAGTTAGCAAACTCTATCTGCAAAAATACGCAATAGAAATCATTAAAACAAGGGTCTCTGGAGGGTTTTGTATTTTTAGTTCGAATCCGACTACCTCCACAAACAAATCGACCGCCAGATGTTAGTCGGGCGGTTTTTTTGTTGTCTTGCCGGGTCAAGTTTGCTTGAATCCGGTAAGACAACGGAAAAGCCAATTGGGCTCTTGTTCTTTTGGGCATCTATCCATTGTTTCACTGTTATGGCGTGGCGAGTGAGTTGAATAATTGTCGAAAAAAACGTATGTTTGCGTATTCTATATATTATAGACACCATGAAAAAGATACTCTTCGCATTCGTTTCGCTTCTCGTTGCGGCAGGCGTGCAGGCCCAGAAAACACATCCGGATATTTCTTCCGTGCTGGTGAAGGCCACCGTCGATCCATCGACGGTCAAGGGGCCCATCAAGCCGATGAACGCCGTGAACAACGGCCCCAACGTCGGCGACGACCCTCAGCAGATGGAGGATTTCCGCATTTTGAATATCCCGTTCAGTCGTACCCACGATTCAACCGTAGATGATTATTACGGCCATCACCTGGTGGACATTTCCGACGTCTTTCCGGATTTCGGCAAGGATCCCGACAAGGAATCCTCCTATGATTTCCGCGAGACCGACGCCTACATCAAGACGCTGCTGGACTGCGGGGCGAAGGTGATGTATCGGCTTGGCCAGTCCATCGAAACCCACCCGGAGGCGAAATACCACATCTATCCGCCCAAGGATTACAGGAAATGGGCCCGGATCTGCGAGCACGTCATAATGCACTACAACGAAGGCTGGGCCAACGGCTTCCATTACGACATCCGCTACTGGGAAATATGGAATGAGGCCGATCTGGACCAGAATGCAGACCGATGGAAGACCAACCCCCGTACATGGGCCGGCCCCCTGGAAGAGTTCCATAAGTTCTACGAAGTGGCGGCGAAACACCTGAAAAAGCGTTTTCCGGACCTGAAGATAGGCGGCCCCTCCTACTGCAGGATCCTGCGCGACAAAACGTATTTGTATTTCCCGCAGTTCTTCGATTATATGCGCGCCCACGACGTCCCTATCGACTTCGTCACCTGGCATAAATACGACGTTGAGCCTTCGCTATATGTGAAGGAAGCCCATATGCTCCGGGAATGGATGAAGCAGTACGGGTATGAAGATGCCGAGCTCTTCCTGACCGAGTGGAATTACTGGCAGTTGAAAAAACCCGGCTCCGAGTCTTCCTACGAATACTACAACTTCGAAACCCGTCTCAATATCAAGGGCGCCGCCTTCGTGGGTGCCGTTATGAGCGCGATGCAGGATGCTCCGGTGGATATGCTGATGTATTATGATTTCCGCGTAAACGTGGATTCCTTCTGCGGTTTCTACGATCCCCAGACACGGAAACATATGCCCACGTATTATGTATTCTACGCCTGGAGCAAACTCCGCGGGAATCAGTGCGACTGCGCCCTGGAAGGCAGCGAGGGAGACATCTATGCCGTTGCCGCCGTCCAGGACGGCAAAACCACGCTGATGCTGACCCGTTACAATGGCGACAACAATGCCTGTAACATCGCAACGGTAAACATTTCGGTCAAGGGATACCGTCCGGGCGAGGTGGTATACTGCCACCTTACCGACTATCGGCACAATTATACCGAGATTCCCCTCTTCCCGGCCGAAGACGGAAGCGTGAGCGTGAAATTAGGCAATAATTCAATCGCAATCGTAGAATTCCAGTTATGAATAAAACGCTGCTTCTTTCCGGATGCCTGCTAAGCGCATTGGCGTGCGCTGCACCGAAGTATCTCACGTATGAGCAATTCGGAGCCAAGGGGGATGGCGTCACGGACGACTTCCCCGCCATCATAGCCACCCACGCGGCCGCCAATGAAAAGGGGCTCCCGGTCAAGGCCGCCGGCGGAAAGACGTATTACATCGGCAACACCCCCGGGACGGCCGTCATCCGGACCGATGTCGATTTCGGCACCGCCAGATTCATCATCGACGACAGCCGTGTGAGCCTCGAAGACCGCGAGGACTATATCTTCCGGGTCGAATCCGCTCTCGAGCCATTTCCCATCGATGGGATCGAAAGCCTGAAGCGGGACCAGACGGGCATCGGCCAGTCCCTTCCCGGCCGCAGCCTGGTGGAAGTGGTCAATGACCATCACAAAGTGTACATCCGACTCGGCGCGAACCAGAATGGCGGGGTGAGCCAGAAAGAATACTTCATCGCCGATGCCGATGGCAACATAGATCCAGCCTCTGCGCTGATCTGGGATTACGACGAAATCACCGGGATGACAGCCCGCCCCATCGACGATAAGCTCCTGACCATCAAGGGTGGCACTTTCACCACCATCGCCAACCAGGCTCCTTCCAAGTACACCTATTACGGACGCGGAATAACCGTCGAGCGGTCCAATGTCAGAATTGAGGGCCTCTCCCACTATATCGAAGGAGAACTCGACCACGGCGCCCCGTACGACGGCTTCCTGGACTTGCACAAGGCTGCCGACATCGTGGTCAGCGGCTGCCTCTTCACCGCACACAAGACCTACAGGACCATCGGATCGGCCGGCGTGCCCGTCAGTATGGGGACCTACGACATCTCCGCCCACGGCTGCGTGGGCGTCAAATGGGAGAACTGTTCGCAGACCACCGATATAAACGACACGCGGTACTGGGGAATCTTCGTTTCCAACTTCTGCAAGAACCTCGCCCTGGACCACTGCGTCTTCTCACGCTTTGATGCCCACCAGGGGGTGAGGAACGTCACCCTTACCGGCTGCGAGTTCGGGCACACGGGCGTCAATGTCGTCGGTTACGGGACATTGCTGCTGGATGGCTGCATCGTCCATCGCAAGTCCCTCGTCGCCCTCAGGGAGGATTATGGCAGTTCCTGGGAAGGCGAACTCATCGTCAGAAACTGCAAGCTCATCGTTCCTGAAGGGGCCAAAAACGTATCCATCCTGAGAGGATCCAATGCCGGGAAGCACGACTTCGGCTACACCTGTCACCTCCCGGAAAGAATCGAAATCGAGAATCTTGTCATTGACGACAGCCGCGTGAGCAGCAAGGACTACCAGGGGCCCCTGGTTTTCGGAAAATTCAAGCGCACTGCCGGCGAAGAGGTGCCGTATCCCTTTATCGCAAAGGGAGTCATCAACCTCAAAAACGTTGAAGCATCCAGCGGCAAGCCCCTGGGAGTGGGCCTCGAGCCCGAGATTTTCCGGGATTACTATTTCAACAGTGTGCTGCAAAGCCACATCACGGCCATTTGCCCGTGAGGGTCACCATTGGAGCGGGGGCGGTCCATATACCACTCCCGGCTGTTCCTGCGGTCGGTCCCGATGCAGACATCCGCCAGATTGGCATATTCATCCAGTTTCCCGCACAGGGAAACCCAGGCCTTGCGTGCGGCGGGGCCGTAAGTGGCCTCGTCCAGCACGCCAGAACGTATACCTTCGATAAAAGCATAGGCGAACATCGCCGAGCAGGATGACTCATCCCAAAACTCCGGATCGTCAATCACCTGTCCCCACATCCCGTTTTCGCGCTGATACTTTAGGAGCGTCGGCATCATCTTCATATAGGCGTCCATCAGTGAGGGCCGATACTCACTGTCCTTGGGGAGATAGGCCAGGAGCATCGGCAGACCAGCCGCCATCCAGCCATTTCCCCGGCCCCAGAAGAAGGGAACATCGGGGGCGTGGTAGAACAGGCCGTTGTCCCGCTGGAGCGCGTCCATATACATCTTCATCTCACGGGCCGCACGGTCGATATACTTGCGGTCTCCGGTGGCCCGATAAGCCTGGGTCTGGAGAACCGTAATCATATACATATCATCGATCCACAGGCGGGTCTGGGGAGAATAACCGTTTGCGAGGAACTCCCGCTGCCCCTCAATCGGGTAATTCCCGTTGCCGCCCACTTTCTTGCCGGGCTCCCCTGTGGGATCCTCCCACTGATGATCGGCATAGCGAAGTCCCAGTTCCAATGCCCGCTTGTCGCCGTTCATCAGATAAATCTCCAGAGGAATGGCTCCGAAGATGGAGAAATCCACGTGATTGTCGCGGTTACGCTTGTCCTTTCTCTCTCCATAGAACGGTTCAAAAAAATCTATCAGCCGCTTCTCCAGCTCCTTGTTGTGGGAACGGTGGGCGAATTCGATGGCATTGACCCAAAGGCTTACCACGGAATAATTCATTTCCTTTCCGCGTCCATAGTTATAGGGCGCCTGATAACCCGGAAGATTATTTCCGTAGTCCAGCGGATCGGCGGCGAGGAACTGCTCCACAACGCGATTCCCAATGGTTTCCACGCTGATGTCTTCGGGCAGGTCTTTAAAACTGCTGAGAGCGAGTTGCGTTCCGCAGGAGACGCAGAGCAGTGACACTGCCAGGATGCTGATCTTTCTAAGAAATTCTTTCATAGAAGCGAATAAGTCAATATGGAAAGGAAATCATTTCAATACATAAACCGGCTCATAAAGGCCCAGATCTGGGCGTAGGTATCCATTTCTTTATCGGCCCAGGAGTGGGTGCCTCCCTGCACCTCGTAGAGCCAGACTTCCGTGATGTGGCCTTTGCCGCGGCGGGCGGGCTTTCCGTCGAGGTATTTGTGCAGGATTACGGGCTTGGCGGTATCCGGGAGCATCTCCTGGCTGTATCCGCTGCAGCCATTGGCCGCAACCACGTAGGAAATGGCGGCCGGGACGGAAAGATAGGCGCCCCAGCCATAGGCGTTCGTATGGTCTCCCGTCCAGTAGGAGGTCTTGTCGGCCGTGCCGTGGACTTCCATAAACGGGACCGGGTTGGCATAGCGAAGAGGCGTCATACACTCCAGGGTAAGACCGGCGATGGAAATGATGCCGGCAAAAAGGTCCGGCTTGTGCCTTGCCATCAGATAGCACATCTCGCCGCCGTTGGACATCCCCACCAGGAAGGCGTTCTTGGTATTCAGGGAATACTTCCGCAGGAGGGTTTTGACCAGTTTTTCCACGAAGCCGATGTCATCCGTCTTCATTCCCTCCTGGGCGGGGTAGCCTACGTTCCAGCCGGTTTTGCCGTGCGGGGCCTTGAGGCCCTGCGGAAAGCAGACCACGAAACCTTCCCGGTCGGCCAGTTCCACAAGCTGGACCTTGCTTTTCCTGGCGTCTCCGCCATACCCGTGCAGGCAAATCAGAAGCGGAGCGGCATCCGAGAGCTTTTCCGGCACGTGAATCCAGTAATGCCGCATATCTCCCTTGTACTTCAGGCTGTCCAGAGTACAAAACTCCTGTATTCCCTGCGAAAAAGCAGTGACAGCCAGAAGCAGGCCGCAAAGGCAAAGAATAAACTTTTTCATTTCACGCAACGGATGGAAAGGGCGGCGGCACGGGAGGTGAAACCCTCGTTGAAGGTCACTTTGCCATTTTCACCCTGGAGACTGAGGTAATACACGCGGTAACTGTCGCTGCTGACGGGCGTGGCGGTCCAATAGTAGCCGTATTGACCGACATTGTACATAACACCGTACGAAGACTTGTATCCGGCGGCGGGATACCAGCAGGCGCCCGTAGTGTGGAACTTGTCGGAAAGGTCCATCCCGTTCTTCGCGAAATCAAAAGCGTGGTCGAAGAAGCGCACGCCCGAAGCTTTGATCCAAATCCCGTCATCGCCTCCGACAGGGACTTGCCAGCCCGGAGGACAGGGGTCGTACAGGCCCTTGGAGGCCTGCCAGCGGGTGTTTTCTTTGATGGACGAGGTCGTGTAGTACCAGTCCATATCGGCCGCAAGGAAGGTGGTGGGGTGCTGAACGGCATAGTCTATCGTACCAGTGCCGCCACTACCGGCAGCGACCGGGGAAGGCCAGGAGATGGTGGTTTTGGCCGATTCATTCTGGGAGAAGGAACTGAAGCCGGGGAAGGGATCTTTCCGGCCCCACTGGTAAAACAGGCCCAGCGACGAGACTTCTCCGGGGGTGGCCGACAAGGCGCCCAGGTTGCGGTCCATCACCGTGCCGTAGGTGGTGGTCCCGTAATAGTTCCGGTAGTCCTGCGCGCTCGCGGCGGGGTCGAAATCCTTGCACACCCAAATATGCCAGGACCAGAGGATGTTCCCGCCTGAATCCTTGGCCGCAATGACCGCGTTGCCCTCTTTCAGGGGCGAGGGTATCATAAAGCAGATGCAGTTGTTCGGCACCGTCTCATAATCCGAATAGGCGACCATCTGGATGACATCCCCATTTTTGGGCGATGTGGCTGTTCCAAAGGACTCCCACAGCACTTCCGCCTTGCTCACCCCGCTCATTCCCTCGTTGGAATTTCCCTTCGCCGCCTTGAAATAATACATACCGCTTTTGGGAGCCACATAGCAGTTGGCCGTTCCCTCGCGGGACAGGTTGAAGCAGACGACCAGCTGGCATATGGCATGCTTGTCGCCGGCTCTGGCCGTGATGATGACGCTCCCGGCGGAATGAGTGTGAACCCAGCCGTCGGAGTCCACCGTCGCCACCGTTTCATCGGAGGAAGACCACACAACGGGAACATCGGCCGGATCCACCGTAGCCGTGAGCTGATAGTCGGCGCTATAGACGATCGCGTAGGTCTTACTGAGTTTAATGGAATACACCTGGGTGGCCGGCGGACCTCCCGGCTGGGACGACGGGTTTTCCTGGTCACCGCCCTGCGGATCTTTCTTACAGGAAAAAGCCGCACACAGCAAAAGAGCCGAAAGCAAAAGGTAGATATACGTTTTCATAATCCTTACCTGCAAAGGTAGGATTTCCCAGGCAGAATAACAAGTTTCCGATTAGTTCAGCCGCACCATCGTGGTGACTACGACGCCGGCGTTGTTCTCGCTGCCCACGGCAGCGTGGATTTTGCCGCGGTCGGCGCCTGTCACCGACGTATAGAAAACCAGCTGGTTGCCGTTGGACAGGGACGCCGCGAACCACAGGGTGAGGGAAGCCGCCTCGAAGCGGTCCAGCCGGAGCGAACCGGGGACGATCTTGCCCTGGTATTCGGCCGCGCTGCTCCAGTCCAGCGAAACGTACGTGGCGGCGTCCTTGGAGAGGTCGCATTCCCAGAAGCCGGCGGTTCCGTCCATCGTGTAGCCGATGCCGTTCACATACTCGTCTTCGCGGTCGGGATAGTGCGCGGGCAGGTCTCTGGAAGTAACCGTACCGGCTTTCGGATCCAGGGTAAAGATCATACTGCCGCCGTGGCCGTTCCCGGCCCACCAGTTGAGCGTTTCCCCGCTGGAAACAAGGGGTCTTCCGTTGTCGACCCATCCCTCGCCGGAGCAGATTTTACTACCCAGCGATATGGCGCTGCCCGTAACGGTAAGATTATAGAAATCAGTCATATAGGCGGTCCCCACATACAAGTCTTCCTTTCCGTTGTTTTCATAGATATCTTCGGTCCGACTGACCCCCAGGTAGAGTTTTCCGCCGATGGAAAGCAGGAAAGGTTTCTCTGCATTGGGGATGTCCACGTTCAGAAGAATGGGCTCGAAAGAAGGCGGGGCGATGATGCCCAGGGCGCTGGCCCCCGGATACCGGAAGCCGCAACCCAGACAGCCGGTGGCAGGGTAGATGGCTTCGCACTGGATATTCGTTCCCAGCAGATTCACGGCGTCAAGGGTATTTCCCTTGTCTTCCAACCGGAACAGATAGTTGTCCGAACCGCCATCATAGGTCCAGCCGAAGCGCTTCACATACAGGTCCTTCCCCAGCTGATGGAACCAGCCGTTCAGGAAGGTGGGCTGCTTGAAGCCGTCGTCCATTCCGTCCGGGGCGCCGGCCTCCAGCGTCCATTCGAACAGGGCTCCGTCGCTCTTGCGGATCAGGAAATGCGCGCCGTGGCGCTCGTGGTAGGTTTCATTGAAGCCGTTCATTATCTTGCTTAGCGCACTTCTTGCCGAACCCTGGGGATAGTGCTCCCAATCGGCCACCGAATAATGGCAGTTCGCCAGCCACAGCCATCCTTCGCCCACCGGGAAAATGAAGCCCGGGGAGAGGATAAGGTCGGCCCGGATGGCCTCCGCGACCTCTCCGCTCGCTCCTTCCACTTCCACGTCGTAGGAGACCTGGACCATCGATCCGTCCGCCGACACCGTGTACAAGGCTTTGGGGCCGATGGTAACGTCTCCTTCGGCCTTGGTGGCGGATCCGTCACCCTGCGCGATGGCCAGCATCTGAGCGCCGGCGATGTTCGCCTTTCTGAAAGTCACTTTCGCATTGGAGGGATCGTCCTTGTTACAGGAGGTGAGGATCGCGGCCGCAAGGACCAGCAGACTACCAATCAATACTTTTTTCATATGCTGCATATTTTTTCACAAAATTAGGCAGCAAAACAATAACCGCCGTGGTGGATTTCACCACAGCGGTTCATTCCGGGCCGGAAAAAAGCTAGCCTTCCTGAATTTCGAACAGGTTCAGGAAGCCCGTCATCATAAAGACGTTGCGGATGTCGGGGTTCATATCGCGCACGATCACGCGGCCCCCCTTGGCCGCGGCGGCCTTGCGGACGGTGAGGAAAATGCGGAGACCGGAGCTGGAAATGTAGCTCATCTCCTTGCAGTCCAGGACGATGATGCCATCGGCCTTCTCCAGGACGGGTTCCACCTTCGCGGCCACCTCTTGCGAGACCGGGGTGTCCAGCCGGCCGATGAACGAGACCGTAGTTGTGGTCCCTTCAGTTACGATCTTTACTTCCATATCAGCGTTTTTTTATCATTGTCAGGATATTGCGGTTCCCCTCGCGGGCATAGGCGACGGAATCCATGATTTGTCGGACCAGGAAGATGCCCAGGCCGCCGATGGGTCGGTCTTCGGCCGAAAGCGAAACGTCCGGGTCGGGCGCGGCGGTGGGGTCGAAGGGGTTGCCTTCATCGGCCACGGTGAAACGGACCGACTCGGGTTCTATGGAGGCCGATACCTCCACGCTCCCCTGAACACCCGCGGGGTAGGCGTACTGCATCACATTGGTGACGGCCTCCTCCAGGGCCAGTTCGATGCTCGCGCCGTCCATTCCGGCCTCCCCGGCGGTCTTCCGAACGAATTCGGAGAGGAGGGGAAGGTCCGCGATGTCGTTGCGGAGCGTAATGCTTCCGGAGATTTCCGTACCCAGATAGTGGATGAAGAGCATCGTAAGGTCGTCGCTCTGGGGGGCGTCGCCCACAAAGGCAGATACGGCCTCGGTCATCGCCTTCAGGTGGTTTTCGGCCGTCCGGCGGCAGCGAAGGGCGGCGGCCACGCGTGCATCGCCGAAGAGCTCGTGGTCGATGTTTTCCGCCTCGGTGAGTCCGTCGGTGAAGAGGAAGAGGGCGTCGTCGGGCTTCAGGACGGTCTCCTGCTCGGGGAAGCTCATACCTCTGATGACGGCGAGCGGAAGATTCGGCTGCACAGGCAACTGGCGAATGGCGTCCGTGAGGATGAGCGGAGCGTTGTGACCGGCGTTGCAATAGCGCAGGCGGCCGCTGTCCAGATCCAGCACGCCGCAGAAGAAGGTGACGAACATATTGTTCTCGTTCATCTCCGCCAGACCGTCGTTCATCGCCGTCACGATGGCGGCAGGGCTGCTCTCGCGGGCGACCAGCGTGCGGAAACTGCTGCGCGTGACGGCCATCACCAGCGAGGCAGGGATGCCTTTCCCGCTCACGTCGCCGATACAGAAGTACAGACGGCCGTTGCGGAGGAAGAAGTCATACAGGTCTCCGCCTACCTCCTTGGCGGGCAGGATGGAGGCTGCAATATCCAGTTCCTTGTATTCAGGGCCGATGGTATCGGCCTTGGGAATCATCGACATCTGGATGCTGCTGGCAATCTTGAGGTCCCCTTCCATCCGCTCCTGAGCCTTGTGGATCTTCTGGTATTTCTTCTCGCTCTTAGAGGCCGAACGGATAATCACGGCGAGCAGAATCACGCCGATGAGCTGCAGCAGGGTAATATAGATAGCGATGCGGCGGATACTCCCGAAGATTTCTTTATCGGGAATGGTGATGGACATCATCCAGCCCGTCCTTTCCACCCGAGAGGAGAAGTGGGTGGTTTTCCCTTCCGGCGCCGGGCCCGTCTGGACCATCACCTCCCCGCCGCGGCTGTAGAGAATGGCCTGGGCGCCGGGATACACTTCCATATCGGCAATCAGGTCCGAGAGCCAGTCCAGGGAAATATCGGCCGTGATGACGGCGGCCTGACGGCCCTCATAATCAGTGACGGGCATCGAATAGGTGGTCATCAGGATATTGCCGCCGCCCTCGTCCAGATAGGGCTCCGACCAGTAACCGCCATTCACCTCCAGCGGTTTTACGAACCATTCCTGCGAAGGGTAATCATATTCTTCCGTGGCGAGGGAACTGACAGCGAGGCCATCGCCATCGCGGCAGACATATGGGGAAAAGAGCGGCCTTTTCCGGTCATATCCGGGCACAAGCGCGACGGTGGAACCCACCACCACGGGGTTGTCCTCCACGATGCGCCGGCTCACGCTGACCAGGCTGTCCGGAAACGCCATACACCACTGGGCGATCCATTCGCTGTTGCGGACGGCTGCCTCGGCCTGGTTCGCGATATCGAGGATTTTCACGCCTGCCGTCTCCATCTCGGATTCGGCCCGCAGGGAAGCCTCATTACGGAGCCCCTTCTGCGAAAAAAACATCTGGATGAGCGCCGTGCCTTCCAGCATAGCGGCGGCTACCACGAGGAGCAGAATCCCCGAGAAGATCTGACGGAGCCGCTCCCTCATAGGATGCCCTCCAAGGCTGCGCGGAACTCCGGCATAGGACACTTGGTATCCCGTTCAACGATGAGGGTCTTGAGGCCCGCATAAGGACGGATGAGCTGTTCGGCTTCCTTCACGCTGGTGGACGCGCCGAAATAGACCGGCACGAACTCCTCCCAGAAACGGATGGCCAGGGACTTGGGCATATGGAAAGTCTCCTGGATGAAGGCTTCGTCGCTGAGGCAGCAGCAGAGGTAGACCATTCCCACGTCGAAGAGGTGGTTGCCCCAGGCGAAGTCCCCCAGGTCGATGAAATAGCATTTGTCCCCCACGAAGATGGCGTTGCTGTACTGCAGGTCTCCGTGGATGGCGGTGTCTTCGTCGGGCGTATCGGCGATGAACTTCCCGAGACGGTCTTTTTCCGCCGGGGTGAAGAAGGGATTCTCCTCCAGCAGGCGGTAATAGCGGACCTTTACGTTTTCGAACTGATCCGTGGGGATGTGCGTGCGATGAAGCTGCCGGCACATCTGGGCGAACTCCGCCGCATATTTCCCTACCAGTTCCGGGTTGTCCCCCGTGGCGCGGGAATAGGATTTCTTCCCCAGGATGCGTTTGAAGCGGATGCCGTATCGGCCGTCTTCCGTCACCACATAATCGCCCGGCTCGGGCGTGGGAATGCCCAGGTCGTAGACCTTGCGCGAGAGTTTCATCTCGTCCAGCGGCTGGGTAATCTTTCCGGGGAAATAGAGTTTGAGCATCACCGAAGGGTCGCTCTTGTGGTCGAAGCTCTCCCCGTTGGCGCCGCCGCCGGAGAGGACATAGTCGTTGAGGGATATCTTGATGGCTTCCATACTATTTCTGGTTCATAAAAGGAAGGTCTTGCGCCTGTTCCAGGATCATTTCCGCCAGGGCCTGGTTGCCGCCCGCCGTACCGCCTATCTGGTCGAACATCAGACGGAGGCCTTCAGCTCCGAAACCGCGTTTGAGGATGGCGGCGATACAGATATTCTGGGGCCCGAGGGACGAGGAGATGATATCCAGGTCCGTCAAGCCCAGCTGATAGCAGGCCAGTTGGTAGGCCGCCTCCGAATGCTCCTTGATGAGCTTCACCACATCGCCCAGCGTTTTGCAGCTCAAAGCCTTGAAAACGGGCATATAAGCGAGCAAAGACACCTCCTGGATTTCCGCCTGGTTCACCGAGGCGATGCGGCGGTTCAGTTTGTCGAAGGGGCCCAGCTGCAGGAAACTGCGGTAGGAATCGCCGTCCAGCGGGACCTCGTCCAGGTTGCCGGAGGCGACGAGCGCCTGGATCTTGCGGCGGTAATTGGTGATGTCCATCCGGATGCGGCTGAACTGTTCGTCCACCAGCTCCAGCATCCCCGCCAGGCGGTTCAGGTTGCGCAGGTGCTCGCGCGGAACCTCCACCCCGCTCTTGTAGCCGGTGTCGTGGTTCATATTCGCCCAGGCGTGCTGCAGGACGGTGCGCATCTGAATCTCGAAGCGGAAGGGGAAGTCCGGCTCCGAGCACACGTAGTGCAGGGAAAGGTAGCCGAAACTGTCTATCTCGTGCAGCTTGCGCTTGTCCACGGAATTCTCCCAATCCACGGTGAAGAGCCTTTCCACGGCCGACGCCACCTTGTCCACGTCGTCCGTATAGAAAGTGATGATGCGAAGGCCGATGATATCCGTAATATCCTTGAGCGAGGCGTACTTCCCGCCCTTGAGGGCCAGTTTCCCCGCCAGGGATTCCTCCGTCTTCACGCGGCATTCGAGGGCGGCCACCAGCAGCCCGGCCCCGGCGAGGGTGTCCTTCAGGGTCTGGTGAATCGCCGCCGCCTTCTCCTGGAATGCGGGCAGATTGTCCCTGTATTCCTGCAGGATGGCTTCGCAGTGGGGGTCCAGTTTCGGTTCGTTCATCTTGAGGTTGTCTTTGAATTACAAATATACTAACTTTGTCTCAATAATCCACATACAATGACAAACGCCGCCATCATCGCCCTCCTCAAAAGCGAAGTGAAGCCCGCGCTGGGCTGTACGGAACCCATCGCCGTGGCCCTGGCCGTATCCAAGGCCGTGGAGATTATCTGCGAAAACTGCCCGCTGGAGCGCCGGAAAGCCCGGTTCCAGCTGGATGTGGAAGTGAGCGGGAATATCCTCAAGAACGGGATGGGCGTGGGCATTCCCGGCACCGGGATGGTGGGGCTTCCCGTGGCGGCCGCCCTGGGCGCCGTGTGCGGGGATTCCACCCAGGGGCTGGAAGTGCTGAAAGGACTCACGCCGGAGGCGGTGGAACGCGCCAAGGAACTGGTTTCCGAAGGAAGCGTTAAAATAAAGGTAGCCGATACGGAACACCTGCTTTACGTGAAAGCCACGGTGACCGTAGAAGGCGGACGGAAAGCCAGCGCGGAGGTGGATCTCCACGCCTATGCCGTCATCGAAGACGACCACGACCGCATCGTGGAAACCAGCTATGCGGATAAAATCCTGATGAGCTCGGAAAGCGCCGCCGCGGCCAAAATCCGCCGGAGGGAGGACTACGACCTGGACGTGAAGCAGATCTGGGACTTCGCCCTCACAGCCCCTTATAAGGACATTGAATTCATCCTGGAAGACCGTACGCTGAACCTGGCGCTGGCCCGGGAGGGACTGGAAGGCAATTATGGCCTGAAGGTGGGAAAAACCATCCGGAGCAACCAGCAGGAGGTTTACGGGGATGATTTTATGAGTTTCGCGATGGGGATGACGGCCGCCGCCTCGGACGCCCGTATGGCCGGAAGCACGCTTCCCGCCATGTCCAACAGCGGCAGCGGAAACCAGGGCATCACGGTGAGTATGCCCGTTATCGCTTATGCCCTCCGTTACAACACCCCGGATGAAAAACTGGCCCGCGCCCTCATCCTGAGCAACCTGGTCGCCATCCATATCAAGCATTATCTGGGCAAGCTCTCCGCCCTATGCGGCTGCGTGGTGGCCTCCACCGGCAGCGCCTGCGGCATCGTCTACCTGCAGGGCGGCGGTTACGAGGAGGTGTGCAGCGCCATCAAGAATATGGCCGGCAACATCACCGGGATGGTGTGCGACGGGGCCAAGGTGGGCTGCGCGATGAAAGTGGCTTCGGGCGTTTCCTGCGCGGTACAGTCGGCCGTCCTGGCCCTCCAGGGCAGCTGCATCCCCTCCACCGACGGCATCATCGAGGACGACGTGGAGAAAACCATCCAAAACATCGGAACCATCGGCAGCGCAGGGATGAAAACCACGGACCAGATGATTCTGGACATTATGCTGTGCAAGTAGGCCGGAGATGGGCATATGGCGTGGCTTTGCTGCTCCTCCTGGGACAGGGGGCGGCGGCGCAGGAAGTGCGCGACACCCTCGGGAAATCGCAGATCACCGTACGGCTGGACCGGCCGATGCTGGAGAACGTCCAGGGTATCAGCGGCACGGTGAACACGGCCAAAATCGCCACCATCCCGTCCTTCCTTGGGAATGCCGACCCGCTTCGTTTCGTGCGCCTGCTGCCCAGCGTCCAGTTGAGTACCGAGCTGGAAGGCGGCCTGTATATGCAGGGCAGCGACCACTCACACACACGCATTTCGCAGGGAGGGGTTCCCCTCTTCGGCGTCCAGCATATGCTGGGCCTGTTTTCCGTCTTCAATACGCCCCACTACAAGGGGATGCAATATACCACTTCGGCCGGGGCCGAAAGCCGCATCGGCGGCGCGGTGGATATGCTGCTGCAGGACACCCTGGCCCGCCGCGTCACCGGCACCGTCTCGCTGGGGCTCCTGAGCGCCCAGGGCACGCTGAGCGCCCCCACCGGGAAGAAATCGGCCCTTACCGTGAGCGTGCGGCGCACCTTCGTCAACCTCCTTTACGGCCGATGGCTCCAGTATGAAGGCTTCCCCGCCCGCTACGGCTTCACGGACGGCAACCTCACCTGGCAGTGGAAGCCGTCGGAGAGGGATCACATCTGGGTGGACCTCTTCGCCGGCGGGGACAACGCCTCCACCCGGCAGGCCGTCGTGGAACGGGCCGAAGCCCACTGGTACAACGCGATGGGCGCCGTCCACTGGACGCACTATTTCCCGGAGGCCACGCTGAAGCAGTCGGCCTTCGCCACCACCTACGGGCTGGATTCGACGATGGACGCCTTCCAGGTGGTCTGGGACGTTCCCTCCTTCATCCGGGAATACGGTTACAGGGCCACGCTGCAATGGCGCGGCTGGGAGACGGGCGCCCGCCTTTCTTACTTCGACGTCCAGCCGCAGAGCCCCAGCAGCCGGGGTACTTTCACCGATGAGAAAATGGCCGGGACACCCCGTCAGCGGGCGCTGGAGGGCATCCTCTACGCACAGTACAGCCGCATCCTGGGGTACTGGCTGCAGCTGAAGGCCACCCTGGGCCTGAACCTCTACCGCGGCCCGGACGGCGCGTTTTTCTGGGCGCCGGTGCCGGAGGCGGACCTGAAGGCCGACCTGCAGGAAAAGGGCGTCTTCCACCTCTGCTACGGATTCAAGCGGCAGAACCTCTTTCAGCTGGGCCTCACCAATACGGGCCTGCCCATTGAATTCTGGATGGCGGCCGACTCCGTGCGTCAGCCCCAGCAGGCGCACAACTTCTCCCTGTCCTACAACCTGGGACTGGAGGGCTGGAAAGTATCGGCCGAAGCCTATTATAAACTCCTGCGGCATCAGGTGGAATACATCGGCTCGATGATGGACGTCTACTACGGCGACTTCAGCCTCGAAGAAGGCGTCGCACCGGGCCGGGGCCGCGCCTGGGGCGTGAACCTGATGCTCCAGCGCACGGATGGCCCCGTGACGGGCTGGGTGAGCTACGCCTGGGGCCGGAGCCTCCGCAGTTTCGACGGGTTGCAGGAGGGGCTGGAGTATCCGTCGGCCCACGAAAGACTGCACGAGGTCGACGCCGTGGCCACCTGGCACCTTAGCGACAAATGGGACCTGGGCGCCAGCTATGTCTTCGCCACCGGCCTTCCTTATACGCCGCCCACGGCCCTCTACGCCCTCGGAAACCGGCTCGTGTGCGAGTACGGCTCTTACAACGGGGCCAACCTGCCGTATTATTCCAGGCTGGATTTCTCCGCCACCTGGCACATCCGGCCCCACTCCGGCCTCAACTTCTCCCTCTACAACGTGCTGGGCCGGAAAAACGCCCTGGCCCTGGGCATCCACTATGTCAAGGAAGAAGAATCCTACGCCTTCAAACCCGTCAGCATCTACCTGCGCTGGCTGCCGTCGATATCCTATTACTATAACTTCTGATGAAACGCTTTCCCCTCATAACCGCCGCCCTGCTCGTCCTGGTTTCCTGTCAGGAACGCACGCCCGAACCCGTCCCGCAGCAGCTGGTGGTGGAAGGGTGGATTGAAAGCGGCGGCCATCCCGCGGTGACGGTGACCCGGTCGCTGAGCGTGGTCGTAGGGAAGGAAGTGACGGCCGGCGACATCGCGCACAACATCATCCGGCGGGCGAAAGTGACCGTCAATGACGGTACGCGGGATTACCCGCTGGAAGGGCATATCGACACGGACGTCTTCCCGCCGTACCGCTACACCACGGACGCCCTCACGGGCGAGGTGGGGAAAACCTACACGCTGCGGGTGGAGTACCAGGACTACGTGGTGACGGGCGAAACCACCATCCCCGAACCGGTTCCCATCGACCGCGCCTATGTGCGGGAAGTGGTGGACGGCTTCGCCACGCTGGTGTGCGCCTTCACCGATCCCGCCACGCCGGGCAATTATTACAAGGTTTTCACCAAGACCAAAGGAAAGGACGGGGACTACATCCCCATCGCCTTCGGGCTGGTGGCCGATGAAGACCTGGACCAGTCGGCCTCGGAGATCTTTATTTTCAGCAATATGCGCATGATGCAGAGCTACATCAATCCCAACATCGAAGAGGGAGACGTAGTGAGCATAAAGCTGCGCACGATGACCCGCGAAAGCTACGACTTCTGGGCCGCCCACGACGTCCGGGTGAACGGCACCGCCTTCAGCCTGCGTCCGCAGGATACGCAGCAGCTCACCACCCTTCAGGGCGGCCTGGGCTACTGGATCGGTTACGGGGTGTCAGAGCCGGTAACGGTGACGGCCGCCGCCGGCCCTTAGCTCACGTCGGCGCGGGCCATGGAATCCTTGTAGTACTTCTGGTCCACGAACACGTCTTCCTTGTAAGGATTGATGTGACGCTTCTTGGAGATGCAGATGATCCAGATGATGGCGGCGATGTTGGTCACCAGGGCCAGGGCGCTGATGAAGATCATCATACTGGGATTGGCCGCCACCAGGGAAGGATCCACGGTGGTTCCCACAATCTCGGGCGTCACCGTTTCGGCGGTGATGCCGGCCGTCGCATAAAGCTGGCTGATGGTGTCGGCTCCCTGAGGATACAGAACGGGAAGGGTGGCCCAGCTGAACCACTGCTTGCCGTTCATAAAGGTCTCCTGGAAGAGCGGGAACACCTGGGCGAACATACACCAGATGGCCAGGGTGTTGGCGCGGTTCTGGATCCAGCCGCCGCGGTTCCACAGGAGGGCTGCCACGGTGGGGGCGAGGAGCAGGGCCACACCGCAGTACCAGCTGTGCGTAGGCAGGCAGTTATAGGTGTAGGCGAAGTTCCAGATGTCGTAGATGACGATGTAGACCCAGGTCATATCGGCCCAGATCATATCCTTCTTGTCCTTGGAAGGATAGACGTTCCACCAGGCGGTCATACAGGCGATGTTCACCAGACCGGCCACGCCGTTCATCACGTTGTGCCAGCCGCCGTACTGCCATACGCCTTCAGCGGTGAGCCACCACTTGTTCCAGCCCATCACGGCGCTTTCGAAGTCGGAGACGCAGGCGATGAGGATGTTGATGGCCACGATGATGAACGGGAAGGGCTTGAACCAGTGCTTGGCGCCGACACCCCATTTGTACTTGATCATCATAAAGCCGATGCACCCGGCCGTGGCAGCATAGAGCTTGGCATAGTGGAACCAGCCCGCCATATACACGTGGGTCTGGTTCTCCAGGGCCCACTGGGCGCCGGTACGTGCGCCGATCCAGATGGCCAGGAAGTAGGCGGTAAGGGCTACCGGGATGACCAGGAAGGTGATGATGCCGCCAGCCTTGGTACGGCGGGCGAACTCGTTAAAGAGAATCAGGCCCAGAAGGACCACCAGGAGCATACCCCACTTGGCGAGGGCGCCGGCTCCGTAAACCTGGAAGAAGATTCCAGAAAGTAAAGGATACATAGTAATTAGTAATTAGTTATTAGTTATTAGGTTATAGGACTTCTATTTCTTTGATTTCCACTTCATTTCCGCACTTCAGCACGGTGTCTTCGCTGCCGCAGCCCGGGCACTTCCGGCCGTATTCCACGGTGCCGTATTCCATCCCGCAGGCGTTGCACACGGTAACGGCCGGGATGATGTTGCACCGCAGTTCGCAGCCCTTCAGGAGCTCCTCCTTATCCGCCGCCCAGCGCCAGCAGTCCTGCAGATAATCCGGCACCACGGTGGACACCTCGCCGATGTTCATCACCACCGCCGAAACGTGCTCCACACCATTCTCCAGGGCCGTTTTCTTCACGTCCCGGATAATGTAGAATACGATGCCTAATTCGTGCATAAACCAACGTTATCACAATTCCCGCAGACCTACCGAAGCGGACAAAACTTTTTCGCTCCCCCTTGCGGGGTAGAAAAAGTTTTCGTTCGCGTAGGTGAGGAGTCTGCGGGGCTAATCATTTCTTTTTAAACAATATCTTTCCTGTTCGTTTTATCATATACGGCAGGATGCCGCTGAATTTGTCTTCGGAGGTAACGAAGTGGCTGGCTTCCGGATGGACGCGGTGCAGGTGGATGGCGTCGAAGGCGCATTTGGTGGTGCACACGCCGCAGCCGATACACTTGTTCTCGTCCACCACCGACGCTCCGCAGCTGAGGCAGCGGGCGGTCTCCTTGCGCACCTGTTCCTCGGTGAGCGTGCCGTGATACTCCGCGAACTTGCTCTTGACGGGCACCACGCCGGGCGCCTGGCGGGAGCCGTTGTCGTAGCTTTCCACCAGGATGTCGGCCTTGTTCAGTTCGATGAACTGCCGACGGTTGCGGCCGATGGTCATATGGCCGTGCTGCACGAAGCGGTGCAGGCTCTCGGCAGCCTCCTTGCCGGCGGCGATGGCGTCGATGGCGAATTTCGGGCCGGTGAAGCAGTCGCCGCCCACGAAGATGTCCGGCTCGGCCGTCTGGTAGGTGAGTTTATCGGCCACGGGATACACCCCGCGGAAGAATTCCACCTTCGTATCCTTCAGGAGATCCTTCAGGATGACCGTCTGGCCGATGGCGAAGATCACCATATCGGCCTCCAGGGTGATGAGCTCGTTCTCGTCGTATTCCGGGGCGAACTTATGCTCCGCGTTGAAGACGGAGGTGCATTTCTTGAACACGATGCCGGAAACCTTGTTTTCTCCCAGCACTTCCTTCGGGCCCCAGCCGGGGTTGATGACCACCCCGTCCTCGCGGGCCTCGCTGCGCTCTTCCAGGGAGGCGGGCATAATGTCCTCGGTCTCCAGGGAGAGCATCGTCACGGAGGAAGCGCCGCTGCGCAGGGCCACGCGGGCCGCGTCGATGGCCACGTTGCCGCCGCCCACCACGACCACCTTGCCCGCAACCTTCACCTGGCCACAATTGGCCTCGTGCAGGAAGTCGATGGCGGTAGTGGTGCCTTGAAGCGTTTCGCCGGGGATGCCGGGCAGGCGTCCGCCCTGGCAGCCGATGGCCACGTAGAAGGCCTTGTAGCCCTCCTCGCGCAGCTGCTGGATGGTGACGTCTTTGCCCACCTCCACGCCGGTGCGGACCTCCACGCCGATCTCCTTCATAATGTCTATCTCGGCCTTGATGACGTCCTTCTCCAGCTTATAGGAAGGGATGCCGTAGCGGAGCATTCCGCCGGGTTCCTCGTTCTTTTCAAACACGGTGGGCCGATATCCCATCGTGGCGAGGTAGTTCGCGCAGCTCATGCCGGCGGGGCCGCCGCCGATGACGGCGATCTTCTCCTCCCAGCGCTCCTGCACGGAAGAGGCGATGACCACCTCCGGGACGAAGCGGGTCTCCGCCTTGAGGTCCTGCTCCGCGATGAACTTCTTCACCTCGTCGATGGCGATGGGCTTGTCGATGGTGCCGCGCGTGCAGGCGTCCTCGCAGCGGCGGTTGCAGATGCGGCCGCAGACCGCAGGGAAAGGATTCTCCCGCTTGATGAGCTCCAGGGCCTCTTTATACTTTCCTTCGGCCGCCTTCTTCAGGTAGCCCTGTACGGCGATATGGGCCGGGCAGGCGGTCTTGCAGGGGGCGGTGCCGGTCTCATAGCAGTTGATGCGGTTGTTGTCCCGGTAGTCCTCGTCCCACTTGTCCTTGCCCCATTTGGTGGCATCCGGCAGCTCGTGTTTCGGGTACTGCTGCGGGCCGTTCTTGGTGCAGAGCTTCTGGCCCAGCTTCACGGCGCCGGCGGGACAGTATTCCACGCAGCGGCCGCAGGCGACGCAGTTCTTCGGGTCTACCTCGGCCACATAGGCGCTGCGGCTCATATTGGGCGTATTGAACAGCTGCGAGGTGCGCAGGGCGTTGCATATCTTGACGTTGCAGTTGCAGATGGCGAAGATCTTCCCCTCGCCGTCTATGTTGGTCACCTGGTGCACGTAGCCGTTGTCCTCGGCCTTCTTGAGGATGGCCATACATTCGTCGTAGGTGATGTAGTGGCCGCGGCCGGTTTCCGCCAGATAGTCCGCCATATCGCCCACGCCGATGCACCAGTCGCGGTAATCGTCGGCGCAGCCTTCGTCCAGTTTCTTGCGGCCGTAACGGCAGGAGCAGATGCCCACGCCCAGATGGCCTTCATACTTTTTGAGCCAGTAGGAGATGTGCTCGATGTCGACGGACTCGTTCTCCAGGGAGATGGCCTTTTCCACGGGGATGACGTGCATCCCGATTCCGGAGCCGCCCATCGGCACGAAGGGCGTCACCTTCTCCAGCGGAAGGAAGGTCATCCGCTCGAAGAACATCGCCAGTTCCGGGTGCTTGTCCATCAGCTCCACGTTCATATTCGTGTATTCCGCGCTGCCGGGAACGAACATCGGCACCCAGTAGATACGGTCCTCCCGGTTGAAGGTGGTGCCTTCGTCCGGGCCCCGGCCGTTGGTATAATGGTCCCCGTAGTCGTACTCCAGCATCCCGAAGTAGGCGAGCTTGTCCAGCAGTTCGTCGAAGGATTTGTCGTCCGGGGTGTAGTGCTTCTTTGCGTTCCACTCGTGCAGGAGTTTATAGGGCCGATGCTCCCGCACCTTGAAGAAGTTGCCAGGAAGCATATCCAGGAGCAGGTCCAGCGAGGCTTCGCGGGTCTGCGGGTCCATTTCGTCCTCGAAGATGCAGGCGAGGCCCCAGTACTCCGGGGCGTCGGTGGTCATCTTGATCTTACCGGGAACGCGGTCCGTGACGTGGCGGACGAATTTCAGCAGCTTGGGATTCGGGTTTTTGTCGCCCTTGTGCTTAGGGACGAACTTGGTGGACATCTCAGGCATATTTCCAGTTTTTGGTGTTCTCTACAAGCCAGTCGGCGAAGGCGTCCACGCCCTCACCTGTCTTGGCGCAGATGGGGATGACCTGCGCCTTGGGGTTCCGCATCCGGATGTACTCCCGGCACTTGTCCAGGTCGAAGTCGAAGTAGGGCATCACGTCCGTCTTGTTGATGAGGACGAGGTCGCACACCTGGAACATCAGGGGGTATTTGAGGGGTTTGTCGTGGCCTTCCGGCACGCTCAGGATCATCGCGTTCTTTACGGCGCCGGTGTCGAACTCCGCAGGGCAGACGAGGTTCCCGACGTTCTCCAGAATCACCAGGTCCACGCCTCCCAGCGCCACGTTATCCAGCCCCTGGCGGGTCATCTCCGCGTCCAGGTGGCACATCCCGCCCGTATGCAGCTGGATGGAGGGTACGCCGGTGGCCGATTGAATCTTCACGGCATCCACGTCGCTGTCTATATCGGCCTCCATCACGGCCACGTTCAGCCGCCCCTTCAGGCGGTTCAGGGTTTGAATGAGGGTGGTGGTTTTCCCGCTCCCCGGGGCGCTCATCAGATTGAGGAGGAACACCCCTTTGCGTTTGAGTTCCTGTCTTAGTGCATCCGCGTCCTTCTCGTTGTCCTCGAGGACGCTCTTTTTGATCTCGATGACCTTTACTTCGTCCATCGCGTGCGTGTGGTTAGTTCCGTAAAGGTACGAAATTTTTCCCACATAAAAAAGCGGCGGCTGTCGCCGTCGCTTCGCGTGGCCCCTCGGGGATTTGAACCCAGGACCAACGGATTATGAGTCCGCTGCTCTAACCGCTGAGCTAAGGGGCCTTAGCCTCAGACCTTGATCTCCACCTCAACACCCGAAGGAAGCTCCAGCTTCATCAGGGCGTCTACGGTCTTGGCGTTGGAGTCGTCGATGTCGATCAGACGGACGTACGAATCCAGTTCGAACTGCTCGCGGCTCTTCTTGTTCACGAAGGTGGAGCGGTTCACAGTGAAGATCTTCTTGTTGGTGGGAAGCGGAATGGGACCCACTACCTTTGCACCCGTTGCCTTCACTGTATCGACGATCTTGGCGGCGGACTTGTCCACCAGCATATGATCGAAAGATTTCAGTTTGATTCTGATTTTTTGGTTCATATCAAAATAACTTTTAACTTTTTGCTTGCAATTATTCCTCGTCGGGAACGCGGTATCCGCTCTTCTCGATGATGTCCTTGGCCAGGGCGGCCGGGACCTCTGCGTAATGGTCGAAGGTCATCGTGCTGGTGGCGCGGCCCGAAGACAGCGTGCGCAGCACCGTGACATAACCAAATTGCTCGGCGAGCGGAACGAACGCCTTGACGATACGTGCTCCGTTGGCGGTGGAGTCCATAGCCACAATCTGGCCGCGGCGGCGGTTCAGGTCCCCCACGATGTCGCCCATATAGTCTTCCGGGGTCACCACTTCGAGGCTCATAATGGGCTCGAGCAGGACGGGATGACACTTGGGGCAGGCGTGACGGAAAGCCATCCGGGCGGCGAGTTCGAAGGAGAGGGCGTCGGAGTCTACCGGATGGTAGCTGCCGTCCAGTACCTCCACCTTCAGGGAAGGCACCTCATAACCGGCGAGAACGCCGTTGGACATAGCCGAGGTGAATCCCTTCTCGATGCTCGGGATGAAATCCTTGGGGATGTTGCCGCCTTTGACCGAATTGATGAACTGAAGACCCTGTGCGCCTTCATCGGCCGGAGAGATATTGACGATGATGTCGGCGAACTTGCCGCGACCGCCCGTCTGCTTCTTGAAGACCTCGCGCAGCTGGAAGCTGGTGGTGATGGTCTCCTTGTAGTTCACCTGCGGCGCACCCTGGTTGATGTCCACGCCGAATTCGCGGCGCAGACGGTCCACGATGATGTCCAGGTGAAGCTCACCCATTCCGCTGATGACGGTCTGTCCGGTCTCGTGGTCCGCCTTCACCGTGAAGGTGGGATCTTCCTCTGCGAGTTTGGAGAGGGCGATGCCCAGTTTGTCCAAGTCCTGCTGGGTCTTGGGCTCCACGGCGATGCCGATCACGGGATCCGGGAATTCCATCGATTCCAGGGTGATGGGTTTCTCTTCCAGGCACACGGTGTCCCCGGTGCGCAGGTCCTTGAAGCCCACCGCCGCGCAGATGTCGCCGGCCTCCACGAACTCGATGGGGTTCTGGTGGTTGGAGTGCATCTGGTACAGGCGGGCCACCCTTTCTTTCTTGGCGGTGCGGGTGTTGTAGACGTAGGAACCGGCGTCCAGTCGGCCTGAATAGGCGCGCAGGAAGGCCAGACGGCCCACGAAGGGATCCGTGGCGATCTTGAACACCAGGGCGCAGAAAGGTTCGTCGGCCGAAGGCTTGCGGCTGATCTCGTCGCCGGTGCGGGGGTTGGTCCCCGTGACGGCGCCTTTGTCCAGCGGAGAAGGCAGATACCGCATCACGGCATCCAGGAGGAACTGCACGCCCTTGTTCTTGAAGGAAGAGCCGCAGCACGCAGGGACGATCTGCATCGAGATGCAGCCCTTGCGGATGGCGGCGATGATTTCCTCCTTGGTAAGGGAGTCCGGATCCTCGAAGTACTTCTCCATCAGGGTCTCATCGCATTCCGCGGCAGCTTCCAAAAGGATGTCGCGCCAGCGGGCGGCCTCTCCCTTCAGGTCCGCGGGAATCTCGCCCTCGTGATAGTTGACGAGTTCCTCCGAGCCGTCGTAGAAGATGGCCTTCATATCGATGAGGTCCACAAGACCCTCGAATTTGTCCTCTGCCCCGATGGGCAGGCAGACGGGAACGGCGGTGGCGCCCAGCTTGGTCTTGATCTCCTCCACACAAGCCAGGAAATCCGCCCCCACGCGGTCCATTTTGTTCACATAGGCGATCTTGGGCACGCCGTATTTATCGGCCTGACGCCATACGGTCTCGCTCTGAGGCTGTACGCGGCCCACTGCGCAGAAAGTGGCCACCGTGCCGTCCAGCACGCGCAGGCTGCGCTCCACCTCCACGGTGAAGTCCACGTGCCCGGGCGTGTCGATGAGGTTGATCTGGTAGGTGTCTCCGGCGTAATGCCAGAAGGCGGTGGTGGCGGCAGAAGTGATGGTGATACCCCGCTCCTGCTCCTGCACCATCCAGTCCATCGTGGCGGCACCTTCGTGCACCTCCCCGATCTTGTGCGTCTTCCCCGTATAGTAGAGAATACGCTCCGACGTGGTGGTCTTTCCGGCATCGATGTGGGCCATGATGCCGATGTTACGCGTGAATTTAAGATCTCTCTTGGCCATTCAGTTTGCAGCTTAGAAACGGAAGTGTGCAAAGGCCTTGTTGGCCTCGGCCATTCTGTGCATATCTTCTTTACGCTTGAATGCACCGCCTTCGCTGTTGTATGCAGCAACGATTTCGGCGCACAGCTTTTCTGCCATCGAGTGACCGGAACGCTTGCGGGCGAACTGGATCAGGTTCTTCATAGCGACGGAGACTTTCCGTTCCGGGCGCAACTCGGTGGGCACCTGGAAGTTCGCGCCACCGATACGACGGGACTTCACCTCGATCTGAGGGGTCACGTTCTCCAGTGCGGTCTTCCAAATATCCAGAGGAGCCTTGTCAGAATCTTTCATCTTCTCGCCCACCATGTCGATGGCATCATAAAAGATAGAATACGCGATACTCTTCTTCCCCTGCAGCATAAGATTGTTCACGAAACGGGTAACTTCCACATCGTGAAACTTAGGATCAGGAAGTAGAATCCTCTTTTTAGGCTTCGCTTTTCTCATTTTGAAAAAGAATTAAAGGTGATAAAAATTACTTCTTAGATTTCTTGGGACGTTTTGCGCCATAGAGTGAACGGGACTGGGTACGTCCATCCACGCCGGCGGTATCCAAAGCTCCTCTAAGGATGTGGTAACGAACACCCGGAAGGTCCTTCACACGGCCGCCGCGAACCAGCACGATGCTGTGTTCCTGCAGGTTGTGACCTTCGCCCGGGATGTAGGCATTGACCTCTTTGGCGTTGGAAAGGCGAACACGGGCTACCTTACGCATAGCGGAGTTCGGCTTTTTAGGAGTCGTCGTGTATACACGAAGACATACGCCACGCTTCTGAGGGCAAGCATCCAACGCACGAGACTTGCTCTTGATTTCGAGCTGCTCGCGTCCTTTACGGACAAGTTGTTGAATTGTAGGCATAAATGTTTGTTAATAAATAAATTATAGTTACAACCCATCTTGTAGGGCTTATGTCCCCGCAAAATGGGCTGCAAAGATAAGAAAAATATTTTAATTAACAAAGTTTTCCACAGGGCGAAGCCCGGGAACCTACCGCTTCTTGGGTGCAATGTAGTGCACGTAACCCACCTGGAAGGCCAGGTAGTCCAGGTCACGGGAGATGCTGAAGGAAGACATATGGGCGTCGTTCTGCGTATTGGTCTTGCGCTGGTACGTGTACTGATAATTGGCTCCTATAAGGGGAATGCTGAAGGTGATGGCGCTGTTGTCCCGGAGCCGCACGCACAGGCCACCTGCCAGCTTGAGACCGGCGTCCCACACATAGGAGGTACGGGCTTTGTTCAACTGGTAGGCGCCGGCAGCGTCGATGGGGCAGGATTCGACATAGGCAAAACTGCCATACAGGCGGGCCTCACCGAAGACCGCGAAAGTGTTGCTGCCGAAGAAGGAAAGGTATTTGCGCAGTTTCAACGACTCTCCCCAGGCATTGCGGACCATATGGCGGCCGGACAGCCTCACGTTGAGGACACTTGACATCTCCTTGATTTCTTCCTGCGTCTGAGGGTCGTCCAGTTCCGACACAATGTTGTTGATGTCGAACATATTGCGGAAATCCAACCGGATGTCCGTATCCAGGGAATAACCGCTGTAGTCCAGCGAAATGCCCAGCGAAAGGTCATCGGCCAGGAAATAGGAGAAGCTGGGCGAGACATTGTACGTTCTCAGGTATCCGTTGCCGATATTGAGCAGGGAGAGGATGGAGAAACCGTCGCCGGCCTCATTCCCGCCGGCCTCGAAACTCCGGTATCCGCCGGAGATGCCCCAGGACCAATGTCCCTTGGAGATGAACACGTTATCCCCCTTCTCGGGGTCCTTGAACCGGTCCAGAATGCCGCCGAGTCCCTGGGCGGAAGCCACAAGCGGCAGCAGGGCCGCCAAGACACATACTAACTTTTTCATAAATTAACTGTTGATGATTTCAGATTCCTGGATTTGACGATGACGGTAACGGGGCCCCGGCCGGTGCGGCGCAGGATGGCCGATGCCTTGCCGTGGAAGGCCGGGATTTCCCTGCTGTAGAAGGGCACGTGGGAAGTGGGGTCGCCGGCGTCGGTTGCCACCAGCACCGCCGGTCCCTTCACGCTGAAGCTAAGAAGGTTATCGGCATCCGGAACCAGGACTCCGGCCTTGTCCAGCACATCGGCCGTGATATAGATGAGCTCTTCTCCGGCGTAGTCCACGGAAGCGGCCAGGCGGCTGGCCTTCCCGGCGGTTTTCACCTTCTCCCGGGCCCATTCCCGGCCGCCCTTCCAGGTGATCACTTCCACCGTTCCGGGCTGGTAGACCACGTTGTTCCACACAAAGCGGTAGCCCTCCCGCCGGATGCGGCCCTGGGACTTGCCGTTCACCAGGAGCTCCGCCTCATCGGCCGACGAGTACACGTGCACGGGGGTAATCTGTCCTTCCCGGCCGGGCCAGGTCCAGTGCGGAAGGATGTGAGCCATAGGCACTTGCGGTGCCCATCGGCTCTGATACAGCCAGTAGCGGTCCTTGGGAAAGCCCGCCAGGTCCATAATGCCGAAGTAGCTGCTGCGGCTGGGAAGGGGCACGTCAGAGATGGTCTGGCCCCAGCCGGCCACCAGTTTCTTGTAGGCTTCGCGCTCCTCTTCCGTGTGGAAGTTGGTAAGGACGGAAGGGTCCAGGTTGAAGGGCGTGGGTTCGCCCAGATAGTCGTAACCCGTCCACACAAACTCGCCGGCGCACTCCGGCACCTGGTCTTCGTACTCCCACTCATAGTCCGGCTTGGAAGCCCAAAGGGGGGCATAAAGGTCATAGGAACTCACCTGGAAGGGCGCTTCATTGACCCAGCCCTTGCCCTTTTCTTCGCTCACCGGGAAAAGGTAATACCCGCGTGTAGATATGCAAGAAGCCGTTTCGGAGCCGTAGAAGGGCTGCCCGGGGTGGGTGTCCCGGAATTCGGCATACAGGTGGGGCTTATAGTTGAAGCCGTACACGTCCAACGTAGCGGCATAAGGCTGGCTGGCGGCCCAGGGGTTGTCGTTGCCGGCCGTGGTGGGGCGGGTGGGATCTTCCCGGTGGCAGATGTCCGTGAGCATCTGGGGAATCCACCAGCGCTCCTTGTCGCCCTGTTCCCCGCATTCGTTGCCGATGCTCCAGGCAATCACACAAGGGTGGTTGCGGTCCCGGTGGATGAAGGCCACCAGGTCCTTTTCGGCCCAGTCCTCAAAGAGGGTGGCATAGCCGTTTTCCTTCTTGGGATAGGTCCAGGTGTCCGTGAGCTCGTCCAGCACCAGGAAGCCCATCTGGTCGCACAGGTCCAGCAGTTCCGGGGCGGGCGGGTTGTGGCTGGTGCGGATGGCATTGCAGCCCATATTTTTGAGCATTTCCAGGCGGCGCACCCAGGCATCCTGGTTCCAGGCCGCGCCCAGGGCGCCGGCATCGTGGTGCAGGCATACGCCCTTCAGGAAAGTCTTTTTTCCGTTGAGGAAGAATCCATCGGCCCGCCATTCGGCCGTGCGGATGCCGAAGGGGGTTTCATAAACGTCTTCCGTTCCGTCTTCCGCCTGAACTACAGTGCGGGCCAGGTACAGCTGCGGCTGCTCCGGGCTCCAAAGGCGCGGCTCCTCCACGAGGAAATCCTGCACCACGGTGCGTCCGTCGTAGATTTCGGCCACGGAGCGGGTTTCGGCCACCACGTGCTCTATGATCCTGCCAGGCTGCTCCTCTTTATAAAGGATGCGGGTAGTGATGAGGGCTATCTGCGGCTTGTCAGTCTTTACCGTCACCTGCTGCAGCACGGTGGCGTGACTGCCGCTTACCCGGCTGGTGACATAGGTGCCCCAGTGGGCCACGGAGGTCTTTTCCGTGCGTGTGAGCCAGACGTTGCGGTACAGCCCGCCGCCGGGATACCAACGGGAGCTCTCCGGCTTGTTGTCCAGCTTGATCTCTATTTGATTGGCGCCTTCGTGGAGGTATTGGTTCAGCTCCACCGCCCAGGAGGCATAGCCGTACGGCCAGCCGCCGGCATCGGCCCCGTTCACATATACTTT